>ENA-OWPI01002618-OWPI01002618.1-marine-metagenome-genome-assembly--contig:-NODE-2618-length-16573-cov-3.124273_pt1 | contig 16573 bp, 16 predicted proteins | sample MGYA00238138_ERZ651775 | MGnify/ENA primary metagenome ERZ651775 (study PRJEB26906, sample SAMN06265043) | marine metagenome | isolation source: Helgoland LTER site | place: Germany:Helgoland, sampling...
ATCAAATCCCTTTTAAATCTAGATCAAGTTCGCTTAAACTGAGCAACTCATGTCAGCACCACAGCACTGTGGGGACTTGATTTTTCCTTCGCAACTTCTACAAATTGAAATTTGAACCACATTTCCGTCATCTAATGTGAGGTGGTCATTTTCTAAAGGTTGGTCGCATTTAGCACAACTGGCGTTTACTGCCATTCCACAAGAAGCACATTCATAAGTAGCCATAATTTGTTTTTTTAGTTATTTAAAGTTACTCTTTTTTTATCAAAACCAAACCCCATTTAAACAAACTAATCAATAACCAAACCCAAGGTGCACCGTGCAACAAAAGATCAAAATAATCCATGCTACCCATACCTGTGCCTCCACCTGCAATCCATCGGATTTTTCCCAACAGGTGGGGCTCCGGAGTAAAAGGTGCAAGGCCGAGTGTCAGCGCAATGATCAGTGGGGTTATAAAGGGAATTTTTTGACTCATAAGGATTTATTTAGAACATCTAAGGGCCAAGGAACCTGTTGACCGGTCTCTTTTAGTTTTGGCATTTGAGCTTCCACTTTAATCAAATGTGCTGTAAGTGTTTTTGCCAACCTCAAGGTTTCTTCTGTATTTTTTTTAACTAAATTCTTTTGTTCTCCAATATCTGAGGGTAAATGATACAATTCTAAGTTTTGGTTTTCATGAAAATAAATTGCTACGGGAATATTCTTTTTCTCTTTTCTAGTTAAAGATAGAAAAGTGGAAAGGTCTAACATGTCAGAACAAAATATCACATCTGGTTTCCAGTTCAATTCGATATAAGATTTAGCTAAGGTTACTGCGCCACCATGCATTCGCCATTTCCAAAACTGTCCTTTCATTGAAATTATTTTAATTTTGTGGTTACTATGTTTTTTATACCCTTCAGCCCATTGTTTATGAGACCCAGTATAGTATGGTTCAACTATTAATATATTCATTATTTATATTGATTTTTTTTAAAAATGGCTGTGTAATTTACGTTTATCTAAATATGACTTAATATGGAGATATGCATTAAAAATTTTATCAGCTTTGCCTCAATGAATACATTTGGACGAATTATTCCAGGGAGCGTAATTTAGCAGGCCTTTTGTTATGGAAAAAATCACGGTTTCGAATAATAGAAAAGCATACCATGAATTCCAAATACTGGAAACCTTTGAGGCCGGTATTGAGCTACTAGGTAGCGAAGTTAAAAGTCTGAGAGAAGGTAAGGCTAGTTTAAGGGAAAGTTATGTATTAATTAAAAAAGGGCAAGCCTGGCTTAGGGGAATGCATATTAGCGCATATAGTCATACTGGATTTACAGGTCATGAGCTGACCAGGAAAAGACGTTTATTGCTTCATAAAAATGAAATTTTAGGAATTAATGACCAAATTGATTTATCAATTGCAGAAAAAATTGCTCAACATTCTCTAAGAAAACAAGCTATGTTAAATGGTGTAAAATTAATTGATCCAGAAACTGTTTTTCTTAATTTTGACACTGAGATAAGTAAAAACGTAACTATTCACCCTAATGTTGTATTTGGTAAAAATGTTAAGATTTCTTCTGCGGTTGAGATTAAATCATTTTCACATATTGAAGATTGCGAAATACATGAAAATTGTGTAATTGGCCCCTTTGCAAGAATTAGAGGCGAAAGCATCTTAGGTAAGGAAACTAAAGTTGGAAATTTTGTTGAGATAAAGAAAAGTAATTTGGACAAAAAAGTTAAAATTAACCATTTATCATACATAGGAGATAGTGAGATAGGTACATCTACAAATATTGGAGCGGGAACAATTACTTGTAATTATGATGGACACAATAAAAATAAAACAATAATAGGTAAAAATTCTTTTATAGGTTCTAATTCAACAATTATTGCTCCCATCAAAATTGGAGACGAAGTAACTTTAGGAGCGGGAAGTGTTTTTAATCAAGACGTACCAGACGACAGCCTATCAATAGGTAGAGCTCGACAAATAATTAAAGATAAAAAGAAATCTTAAATTATCTGACTAATATCCTCTATAAGACAATCTATTGTGAGTAAACAAACCTGGGGCAACTACGATGTCAAATTTTTGTTTTCTCCACCAAGAATTATTCAACTCAATTTCTATATTTTTAAATCCATTAATCTTTTTTTTTGTATTTGTTTCTTCTGCCTTTTTTACAATTATGTCTAAATATTTTTTTCTATCTACTAAAATTCCTAAATTTGCCCAGTTTAAAACAGAACTAGGTACTCGGTAAAAGCCATTAGCAATTGCATAGACCTTATCTGGGTGACGTTTATCGGGATTGCTGATTACATAAGTTGACGTTCCTATTAATTTTTCAGCTTTTGAAGGTCTTAAAAATCTCTTCATACGAGAAACAAAAGTATTTGACCAATAGCTTTTATATTTCTTGAGAGCGACAAATGGTTCTCCCGGATCGTTTCTATTTCTTAATCTAACTTGGATAACGTTAGGCATTGATAACAGCTCTATAGAAGCTTTTAATTGATCGTAAGTTGTTTGTTTATTTTCTATTAATGGCAAGTCATTTTCTAATAATAATAAAGGTCCACTCGGCATTAATTCTGCTAAAGTTTTAAAACCATGAAGAATACCTTTATTTTTTTTTATTAAAATTGGTTGATAATTGAATTCTGCAGCTATTTTTAATCCTTCCTCTGTATATTCAGGCAAACAAATAAACTTTTTATTTGTAAGTAAGGACAAGCCGTTTTTTTGATATGAAATAAGTGAATTAACTAAACTGTCGTAACCTTGCCAACTTAAAATACCAATTGAAAAATTAAGAGTAGACATTATAAATTTTCTAATTATGACTGATTAACATCAATATCTTCTAAAATGAGTGCTTCAAATTCTCTCAATCGTTTATATACGCTCGCTAATTCAATAATAGTTGGCCATGCTTTTAATAAATATTGCATAGACCCCTCAACTCTTCCAAAAGCTCTTATGATCTGTTGCATAACACCAAGTGTTACAACACCTGCAACAATGGCTGGTGCTAAAAACACATAAGCAGATAAAACATTAGCTTGTAAATAAGCCATACGTCCAACATTAAAATATAAATAACGAAGATAACTTAAAAAATGGATACTCCTAACATCATCAAATAATTCTTCAATCTTTTTTGGTCTAATATTTCCATCATCTTCTGCAATAACAAGTAATTTTCTATATGCAGCTTCTTTTTTTTGTAAATCGTATTCCACTCCCACTAACCTTAATATCCAGCCTAAAGCTATTAAAAAAATGGTTCCACCTAATGTCCATATCAAAGCACCGCTGATCAAACCATATTGCCAATCCCCAAAGAAAAAAATAGGAATTCCAACTGATAATCCTAATAATATTGGAATAAACTGAATTAAAACCATAATTGACTCAATTAAACTTGTACCAAGTGATTCCATTATTCTAGAAAACTTTATAGTATCTTCCTGAACTCTTTGGGCCGCTCCCTCAATTTTACTAGCTCTTTCATAAACTGAGTGATACCACTCAACCATAGCTGCCCTCCATCTAAATAAAAAGTGAGCTGTAAAAAAACTGATAATCACGTAAACTGAGACATATAAACCTGCTAATGAAATAAATGAAAACAAGCTTTCCCAGTATTCTTCAATTGTAATTGAATTAGGTTTAGATAAAGCTTTTTGGATCATATCATAAAATTCGCCAAACCACTTATTAATTTCAACATCAATTTTTACTTGAACCCAAAGTGATGTTAAAATTACAAATGATCCAATCCATGACCATAAAAGCCATTTTTTTATTACAAAAAATCTAAACATCTGAAACCCTTTAAATATTGCTGATTATGCTTCATTTTTATGTACATTGATACTTAACACTACTCCTACACTAATCAAAATCGTGAACAACGAAGTTCCACCGTAACTTATTAATGGCAAAGGTGCTCCCACAACAGGCAATAATCCACATACCATACCTATATTGAGAGTTAAGTAGAGAAATATTAATAACCCTACACCAAAAACTATTACTTTTGAAAATAAAGTGTCTACAGTAAAACTAATTTTAACAATAGATGTAATCAATAAACAAAAAATTAAAATTATAGTCATCGCTCCAAAAAAACCTAATTCTTCAGAAATTAAAGTAAAAATAAAATCTGTGTGTTTTTCAGGTAAATAATTCAATCTGCTTTGACTTCCTAATAAATAACCTTTTCCAAAGAGCCCTCCTGAACCAATCGCTATTTTAGATTGTATGATCTGATAACCACTGCCTAAACTGTCAATTTCGGGATTAAGAAACACTAAAATTCTATTCTTTTGATAATCATATAACTGTTGCCAAATTATTGGGACAGAAGAAATAAAAGTTAATAAAAATATAAAAACAAATTTTAGAGACACACCCACATAAAAAAGTATTGCGAATCCTAATATAATTATAGTTAATCCCGTTCCTAAATCTGGTTGAGAAATTACAATCAAACCTGGTATAATGATATATAAAATTGGAATGACGTAAGAAAACAGTCTGTTGAAGTTGATTTTTGATAATTGATCAAAATATCTAGCTAACATTAAAATTAATGCAAATTTCATCAGCTCAGATGGTTGAACGTTTAATCCACCTATCGTAATCCATCTTTGAACGCTTCCAACACCAAAAAACTTAACAAAAACAAGTGACAGCAAGCCTAATAAAAATGATATCAGAGTGAGTTTATAAAAAAATTTTGGATGTATAAATGTTATTATAAACATTAAAACTACACCTATAATTAATCTTGTTAAGTGACTTTTTGCCCATGGATTCCAATTGCCTCCCGCTGCTGAGTATAACGCAGCAACCCCTATAAAACCTAAAAAAACAACACATAAAACTATAACCCAATTAATTTTTAAAAATTTAGTTAATAAAATATTAGTAGGATTGTCTGTAGAAAATTTATTGCTTTTATAATTCATAATTCTTTACACATTTTATATTTTATATTTTAAACAAATTTTTAAATACATCTCTAGCTATGGGTGCCGCAACTGAGGAGCCACTTCCTCCATGCTCAACGACAACACTTATAGCGTATTTTGGCTTAGAAATTGGAGCGTAACCAACAAAAAGTGCATGATCTCTTTTTTTCCATGGTCTATCTTCATTTTTAATTAGACCTTTTTCTCTTTCTTCTTCAGTAATTCTTACAACTTGCACGGTTCCAGTTTTACCAGCCATTTCAACCTTTTTAGATCCAATTTTATATTTTTTTGCAGTACCTTTTTTGCCAAGTACAACCTCTTCCATTGATTTTTTTATAAAATTTAGATGTTCTTGGTTAATATCAAGATTATTAAATTCTTTGTTATTATTGTTTTTAATTAAAGAAGGATTAATAGCGTATTTACTATTTGCAATTCTAGATACCATGGTTACAAGTTGAAGAGGAGTGGTTAAAATGTATCCTTGACCAATTGATGCGTTTAAAGTTTCTCCATATGTCCAATTCACACCGTCTCTTTGCAATTTCCATTTAATATTTGGCACCACGCCTTTTGTTTTTTCATCTGTCTCAATATTATAATATTGCCCTAAACCAAGTTTTTTCATCATGACAGCAATTTTATCTATACCTACCTTTAAACCTAACTCATAAAAAAATACGTCACATGATTGCTCAATTGCCTGCATTAAATTTAGACTTCCATGTCCATTCTTGGCCCAACAATGAAAATTACTAGTTCCAAACTCTTTTACTCCAGTGCATGAAAACTTAGTCTTATAATTAATAATTCCACTTTCAAGTGCTGCTAATGCAACTGCCATTTTAATAGTGGACCCTGGAGGGTATACTCCAGACATGCTTCTGTTAAGTAGAGGAGATCTAGTATTATTTTTTAATACACTCCACTCATTATCACTTAATCCATTAGAAAACATATTCGGATTAAACCCAGGTGAAGAAACACAACATAAAAGTTGACCATTTTCAACATCCATAACTATAACTGAACCCGAATGTGGATTAACTATCTTATTGGCTTGATTAGTATAAACAAAGTTATTATTAATGTATGAAATGTTTTCGTTAAATTTAATCTGGTTTTTTATTCCTTTATTTTGAATTGACGTTAAATTATAATTACCCATTTCTAATCTTTGCATTGCAAAAGCTTGTAAACTCATGTCTAACGACACTTGTATATCTTCACCAGAACTGGTTTTCTCATAAATCTGTGTGTCTATGACATGACCTCTTGATGTCACTTCATTTCTTTTTCTTCCAAATTTGCCTCGTAACTCAGTATCAAAAAACTTTTCCAAGCCTCTTTTTCCAACATCAAGACCAGGAACTGCTACCACTTTACCATCAAGTTTATCTAATTTTGAAAATACACCTGTATATCCAGTAATATGACCTACTATTTTCCCTTGAGGATAAACCCTTTTCTTTGACATTGAAAAAGTAATTTCTGGAAATTCTACATTCCTTACTGCTAATTTTGCGATATCTCTTTGAGAAAGGTTTCTTGTTATCAAAATTTCTTTAGGGTTGTTATTTTTTTTTTCATGCAAAGAAGAGTAGAATCGATCAAGATCTTTTTTATCAATATATATAATTTGTGATATTTTATAAATTAAAGCTTTAACATCTACTGATTCACTCCAATTCAATACAAGAGAAAAACTATCCATGTTACCTGCTAAAAGACGCATTTTCCTATCTAATATTCTACCTCGTTCTGGAGGAATAATAAAATAGTTAAATTGGTTTTGATTCGATAGCTTCTTATATTTCTGATTTTCAACTATTTGTAGATCAAAAAATCTCCAACTTATACTTCCAACTACAAGGGTTTTTAAAAATGAAAGAAAAAAAAATCTTCTAGTTAGAGTTTGCTCTAATATTTTTTGATTATTATTTTTCATGCATCAACTTTTAAATAATCTTTGAATAAAATAAAATGAATTTATAATAATGTTTACAATTGGAAATGATACCAAGGTTATTCCAATATAATATAATATTGGACTGAGATCAGGAATTTTTAAATTCAACAACATATTAATTAACAAAGTTACAGTAAATGCAATAACAAAAATTATGGTAAAATATAACCAATCATCTTCATGTTTTTCATCAGCAATGTTAATTCTGATATTCTCAGTTAAATATTTAAACAATAAAAAGTAAATAGAAGTTAAACCTAAATTATTCCCTAAAAAAACATCATTTAATAAACCAATGCAAATTAAATTGAAATTAGAAAGTATATAATTAAATTTCTTAATAAACAAAAAAATTATAATCGAAACTAAACTCGGGGTTGCAGTATTAAATATTAAAAAAAAACTTAGAGATACTTCGATGTTGATCAAAAAAAAGATACCTATAAAAAAAAAGATACTTTTTGATAAATTATATATAAAATAAAAAAAAAGATTATTATTCATTAATCTTCAGCACTCTCAAGTTTTCTGCTTCCACTCGAATCGATTCCCTTAAGACCCAGAGAGGTCTTGGGTTTTTGCATAGGTGCAAAACCATCAAAGTCATTATTAGCATCTTGAGGTAAATTAAAATTTGTTATAATTGAAATATAAGTAATTCTATTAAGATCTACAGAAGGTTTTACGGAGTATTTCCCAGAAAAAGTTTTAACTACATTTCCAATATTTATGCCTGCGGGCAGTCTGCCACCATGACCAGATGTTTCCAAAGATTCACCTTCAATAAGAGTTGCTTCAGAAGATAAAAATTTGATTTTTAACAATTGACTATTCTGTCCTTGAATGATTGCTGGCCAATTACTTTGTGTTAAATAAGCAGGTATCATTGAATTAATATCTATAATTAATAATATTCTACTAGAATTAAAACTAACATTAACCACATAACCAACTAATCCAAGAGAAGAAATAGCTGGTTGACCTATTTTTACTCCATCTTTAGTACCTGCATCAATTAAAACTGTGTTAGCAAACGTGCCTCCAGGTGATGTTAATGCTCTACCAGTAACTATTCTAATTTTATTTTGGGGTATGGAGTTTAATAATTTTCTTAACTCTAATAGTTCAAGTTCATTACTTGCAATTTTACTATTTGAAACTCTAAGTCTTCTTATTTCACTTTTTAGCCTTATATTTTCGTCTCTTAAAGATCCCGTTGATTTTACTTCTTCAAGAACACCCGCTATTTCTTTAACAGGCTTGTTAAACATATAGGTGATTGGAGCTGTAAAATCAGACACAAAAGCTTTGAAATTTCTTACTGCAATAAGATCCAATTTTCCTAAAAAAACTAAAATTAAGCATAATAAAACTAAAAAGAAATTAAAGTTTTTTGAGTATTTAAATGTTTTTTTATTTGACGGCTTGCCTGAAACCACCTGATACCACTCTAAAAAAAGTTAATATAAACTAAACACCTATCAACACGTTTCTTAAAGATTTCATTTCATCAAGACAACGGCCAGTTCCCATTACTACACAAGTAAGAGGATCTTCAGCAATTACAACAGGTAATCCGGTAGCTTCTCTTATCGTTGTATCTAGATCTCCTAAAAGAGCTCCACCTCCAGTAAGCACTATACCTCTTTCGACTATATCAGCAGCTAATTCCGGTGGTGTTTGTTCTAATGCTGTTTTAGTAGCTTCAATAATTTGACCAACTGGCTCAGCCAAAGCTTCACAAATTTGAGCTTGATTTATTTCAATTTCTTTTGGGACCCCATTTACTAAATCTCTACCTCTAACTTCAATACTTGCACCTACACCATCTTTGGGTATTTTTGCTGTTGCAATTCCCTTTTTTATTCTCTCAGCTGTCATCTCTCCAATTAATAAATTATGATGACGTCTGATAAATGCCACTATTGCATCATCAAATTTATCACCACCTACCCTAACTGATCGAGCATAAACGATATTACCTAATGATAAAATAGCTACCTCTGTGGTACCCCCTCCAATATCAACTACCATTGAACCTGATGCTTCTGTAACTGGTAAATTTGCTCCAATTGCTGCAGCCATAGGCTCTTCAATAAGATACACTCTTCTAGCACCAGCAGCTTCTGCTGATTCTTGTATTGCTCTTCTTTCTACTGCAGTTGCTCCAGATGGTACGCATATCACTACCTGAGGACTAACTAAAGCTGATCTTTTATGAACTTTTCTAATAAAATGTTTAATCATTTCTTCTGCGACATCAAAATCGGCAATCACTCCATCTGCCATTGGCCTGATTGCTTTTATATTCCCAGGAGTTTTACCAAGCATGGTTTTTGCTTCTTCACCCACTGCTAATACTTGGGATTTCCCTCTTATCTCTGTGATTGCTACTACAGAAGGTTCGTTTAAAAGAATACCCTGACCTTTGACGTAAACTAGTGTATTTGCAGTACCCAGATCAATTGCAAGGTCAGCAGAAAGTAATCCTCTTAAATATCCAAACATTTGTAATTCCTTATAAACTATTTACAATCCTAGTTAATAAATATTATTATCATAGAAAACAAGATAAATAATTAATTTAAAGTAAAGTTTAAATAAATTCTAATTTTTATCTTTATCTACTAGTCTGTTAGCAGTAATCCAAGGCATCATAGCCCTTAGTTCATTTCCCACAGCTTCTATTGGATGGTCAGCAACTTTCCTTCGAGTAGCTTTAAAACTAGTTTGATTAACCTTGTTTTCTAACATCCAATCACGCGTAAATTTTCCCGACTGAATATCTTCTAGTATTCTTTTCATTTCAGCCTTAGTTTCTGAAGTTATTAGCCTAGGACCAGTAACATATTCTCCGTATTCTGCAGTATTACTGATGGAATAATTCATGTTTGCAATTCCACCTTCATATATCAAATCAACTATTAATTTAACTTCGTGAAGACACTCAAAATAAGCCATTTCTGGAGCATAACCAGCCTCAGTCAGAGTTTCATAACCTGCTCTAATTAACTCCACCAAACCTCCGCATAACACTGTTTGTTCTCCAAACAAGTCAGTCTCACACTCTTCTTTAAATGTGGTTTCAATCACGCCTGACCTTCCTCCTCCAACAGCAGAAGCATAAGACAAGCCAATATCATGTGTGTTACCAGAAACATCTTGATCAATTGCTATTAAACAAGGAACTCCTCCACCTTTTTGATATTCAGATCTCACTGTATGGCCAGGACCTTTTGGAGCAACCATAAAAACATCAATATCATTTCTGGGTTCTATTAGGTTAAAGTGAACGTTTAATCCGTGAGCAAAAGCTATTGCTGCTCCTGATTTCATATTTTTTTCAATTTCTTCTCTATAAATTTCACCCTGAAGTTCATCAGGGGTTAACATCATTATAACATCAGCCCATTTTGAAGCATCTGCAACATTCATTACTTTAAAACCTGCAGATTTTGCTTTATCTATAGAATTAGAATCTGAACGTAAAGCAACTGCAATCTCCTTTACTCCACTATCTCTTAAATTAGCTGCGTGTGCATGACCTTGACTACCATAACCAACAATAACAACTTTTTTATTTTTAATTAAATTAATATCTGCATCTCTGTCGTAGTACACTCGCATTAAATAACTCCTTAAGTAAGTAAATGAAAAAATATAATAATCTTATTATCAGGTAAGTTTAATTTGTTCTAGTACTTTTGTTTCTGTTTTGTCACCTCTTGAAATTGCAGAAACACCAGTACGTGATATCTCTATATCTCCAAGTGATTTCATCAGCCCTATGAAGGCGTCTATTTTATTAGGCCTTCCTGTTAATTCAAATACAAAACTGCCTAGAGTAACATCTAATGTTCTTGCTCTAAACGTTTCTGCTATTCTCAAAGCCTCTACTCTATTAGCCCCATCAGCAACTAATTTAATTAATGCTAATTCGCTTTTAATAAAAGGACCTTCCAATGTAAGATCCCTTACAAGATGGACAGGAACAATTCTTAAGAGTTGTGACTTTATTTGTTCTATTGTCATAGAAGTACCTCTAGTTACTAGTGATATTCTAGATAAATGACGTCTATTATCTATTTCAGTAACTGTAAGGCTTTCAATGTTATAGCCCCTGCCAGAAAATAAACCTATTACCCTTGCAAGAGTTCCAGGTTGATTATCAACTACAAGAGATAATGTTCTTGAAGTTTCTTCTTCATTAATTTCATTATTTTGATATACCGACATCTTAATTACCTTTTAAACTAAAGCTAAACCAGATTCAGATGTATCTGCACCCTTATCATCTGAACTAAGTATCATTTCATTATGGGCCGCACCAGAAGGTATCATTGGAAAACAATTTTCTTCTTTTTCAACTCTAATATCAGCTATAACTGGGCCATTAGTATTGATCATTTCATCAATTGTAGCATCTAAATTACTAACATCATCAACTCTTAAACCTTTTATACCAAAGCTTTTTGCTAACATTATAAAGTCTGGCAAAGAAGATGTGTAACTTTGACTATATCTTGACCCATGATTTAATTCCTGCCACTGTCTTACCATACCCATCCATTGATTATTTAAAATAAAAATTTTAATTGGTAAATTATACTGAACAATTGTTGAAAGTTCTTGCATGTTCATTAAAAAAGAAGCTTCGCCAGAGATGTCTATAACTAAAGATTTTGGATGAGCAATTTGTACCCCAACAGAAGATGGTAAACCATAACCCATTGTACCCAAACCTCCAGAAGTCATCCAATGTTTAGGGGCAGAGAACCCAAAATATTGAGCAGCCCACATCTGATGCTGACCAACTTCAGTAGTTACATAAGTATCTTTATCTATTGTCTTTTCATATAAAGATTTTATAGCCTGTTGAGGCTTGATAATTGTTGCACCTTGGATAAATCCCAATGAATTCTTGGCTCTCCAATTATTTATTTGATTCCACCAGCTGGATTTAGATTGTATACTTTTTATATTATGACTTTTTTTGATCTCTTTAATCAAAAGAGATAAAACTTCTTTACAGTCGCCAACTATTCCAAAATCCACATGAACGACTTTATTTATTGAAGATTTATCAATGTCAATATGAATTTTTTTTGATTTAGGCGCAAATGCGTTTAATCTTCCAGTAACTCTATCGTCAAACCTAGCTCCCACGTTTAACATTACATCACAATTATGCATTGCTAAATTCGCTTCATAAGTTCCATGCATACCAAGCATACCTAAAAAGTTTTTGTTCTTATTTGAGACTACGCCTAAACCCATAAGTGTCAAAGTTACTGGAGCGTCAAGTAAATTAACTAACTCAGTTAATAAATTAGATGCTTCTAGACCAGCATTAACCACACCACCACCAGCATATATTATTGGTTTTTTTGAATTAATTAACAAGTCAGCAGCTTGACTAATAATTTCAACATCAATTTGTGGTAAAACAGTAGTTAAAATTTTATTAATTTTAGTACGTTTTTTTATATATTGTATATTAGTTAGTTGTATATCTTTTGGAAGATCAATAAGCACTGGCCCTGGCCTTCCTGATGACGCGATTTCGAATGCTTCATGAACCGTAGCACATAACAAATCAGCATTTTTAACTAAATAATTATGTTTTGTACAAGGTCTAGAAATACCTGTAGTGTCCGCTTCTTGGAATGCATCGGTCCCAATTAAATGAGTTGGAACTTGTCCACTAAGACAAACTATTGGAACTGAATCCATTAATGCATCAGTTAAACCAGTAATTGCATTGGTGGCACCTGGACCAGACGTAACCAAAACACAACCTACTTTCCCAGTTGATCTCGCATAACCTTCAGCAGCATGAACAGCAGCCTGTTCATGTCTCACTAAAACATGTTTAATTTTTTTATTTTTAAAAAGAGCATCGTATAGTGGAAGGACAGCACCACCAGGATATCCAAAAATCACTTCTACACCATTTTCAACTAGGGCTGTGATTACAGCCTCAGCTCCAGTCATTTTATTATCTTTACTCATCAATCAAAACTTCCAATTATATTGTTTTGAATTAAATAACAAAAACTCAAATAACCGTCAATAAATTATTATAATATTGCAATTAAATGTACTTAATTAAAATTTAATTACATATTAATAACTTTATATGGAATATAATTATGCTTAAACCATGTTATTTGTCTTTTCACATAACGTCTCGTATCTCTCATACTCAAGGAAATTGCTTCTTCAAGAGAAATTTCTTTATCTAAATAACTTAGCAGCCATTTGACACCAAGAGATTTAGCAATAGGTAACGATCTATCAACCTTATGATAAATTGATTCCACTTCTGCTAAACCACCCTCTAAAAGCATTTTATTAAATCTATTGTCACATTTATTATAAAGAGTTTTTCTATCTAAACAGAATAAAAAAGGATAAATAACCTTATCAATTTTTCTTTCTCTTGGTAGACTATGCCAATAAGACATATTTTTTCCTGTTTCGACAAAAACATTATATGCCCTCAGTAGCCTGTGCTTATCGTTATTTGTCCTTTTAAAAGAAGGATCTATATCAAAGACCATCTCTTTAAATTTTTCAATGCCAATTTGATTAAACTTTGACAAACATTGTTTTTTTGTTTTTTTGGTTATATTAGGAATTGGTGACAAACCATTTATCACAGCATTTAAATATAAACCAGATCCTCCTACTAGAATGGGTACTTTCTGATATTTCCTAATATCAATCAGAGCAGACTTTAGATCTAACAGCCAATCTGAAACTGAAAAGTTGATATTGGTATCCACATAACCATACAAAAAATGAGGCACATCTTTCATTTCATTTTTTCTTGGCCTTGCTGAGAGCAAGTTAATATCCTTATAAACCTGAACTGAGTCTGCATTTATTATTGCTCCATTGATTTTTTTAGCAAGTTCAATTGCAACAGAAGATTTACCTGTACAAGTAGCACCAGCAATAATAATCATATCATTTTTCCAAGAATATTTATTTTTGGTTAGGTCAAATGATTTTTCAAAATTTACAGTACTAGACATAATAACTACAATCATATATCAAAATTTTATGGAATTTTATATACTAATAACAGATACAAAAGAATGTAAAATCAATAATTTTATATTAGACTCTATTTCCGGGTATATAGAAGCTAGTACTGGTAAAAAAATACTTTTAAGAGAGCTTAGTTCTAATAAAGCATATGAATGGGTATTTTCTAAAACCATAATAAATGAAGAAACAAAAAATTGGATAAACAGCTTTCTTTCTTCACATAATATAGATTGTAATTTTATTAAATCTGGCAAAAACAGAAAAAAAAAATTACTTTTAGCTGATATGGATAGTACAATAATAGAACAAGAATGTATCGATGAATTGGCTGATGAGGCTGGTGCAGGAGAACGTGTCGCTGAAATAACCAAAAGAGCTATGAATGGTGAATTGGATTTTGAAGAAGCTCTTGTTGAACGTGTCAAATTACTGAAAGGTTTGAGTTCAGAAATTATTACCAGTGTTTTGAAAACAAGAATTACATTAATGCCAGGTGCTGAAAGTTTAATAAAGACTATGAAAAGTAATGGTTCTTATTGTGCTTTAGTTTCAGGCGGATTTACAGATTTCACTGATTCTATATCTAAAATACTTGGATTTGATGAAAACCGAGCAAATACGCTCCTTCATAAAAACAATAAGCTCTCTGGCGAAGTTCAGTTTCCTATTCTCGGTAAGCAAGCAAAAGTTGATGCATTAATCGACATATCAAAAAAGCTAAATTATTCATATGATGATGTTATAGCTGTTGGTGATGGTGCGAATGATTTAGGCATGCTGACCAAAGCAGGTATGGGAGTTGCATTGCATGCAAAACCAATAGTAGCATCACAATGCAAGGCTAGACTAAACTTTGCTAATCTTGAAGGTTTGCTTTACTTGCAGGGTTATTCAAAGCAAGAAATCCTTTAATTGAAATATTTCAGCACCTAGTATCCAATAAAAAATTGAACATTATGTGCAGTTTATTTGTAAAAACAGAATAAAAATAAAATATATATATTGGGTAGATTAATTAAAGAATCTACTTGTCAGTATACAACTAAATGGGATAGACCCGCCGGCGGAGACGTGGCCGAGTGGTCGAAGGCGCTCCCCTGCTAAGGGAGTAACGGGGTGACTCGTTCGAGGGTTCGAATCCCTTCGTCTCCGCCATCTGCTTCCCCAGATTGCAAACTAGCCCATAATTGCGTGAATAACCGCGTTGTTTCAGGGAGATACAGGCGTGCGTTTTGTGTGATGCATGGGCTGAGGCCTTGATATCAGCGATTCTATAGCCTTTACTCAGACGCTCATTTGGCGAGGGTGGGTTTTCCCTGTTATTGGGAATTAACAGGGAATTTAACAGGGAATTTTTTTAGGTTTAAATTTCAGGACTGTTAAAACTCCATAGCCTATTGGGGATTTGGACATTGGCGCTAAAATTAACAGGGAACTTTATGCCCATTAACAGGGAATTTAATTAAGGAACCGTGCATGTTGCTCGGCCCAAGTGAGGGGGATCTCCTTGGCCGATAGTTTTTTTATGGTCAGCTCCTGACCTGTGGTGCCATCCAATATGGCCTTGACCAGCTTGGGGGATAGGAAGGCAAGGCGAATACGCTTCCACAATCGGCTTTCGGAAATCCCCTCAGATGTTGTGATGTCCGTGACACTCTCACCCGCCTTAAGTTTGTCTACCCAAATGCGTGACTGTGCGATCGCACGGATCAAGGCATGGTTGGGCTCACTTTTATAATCTGCCCACACCATCTTTGTCCCATTACTGCGCCTGCGGAATGTGACTGTCTCCTTAAATGATAGATAGTCATGATCAAAGTGAGCGGTGTTAATGTTGAGTGTTTGAGCTAAAGTATCGTGTCTCAGTTTAATTATGAGGAGCGTGTCGCTTAAGTCGACACGTTCAATCAGATTTAGTGTTTGCTCTATGGAGAGAGCTTTGAGTGCTTCAATCGCCGCAATCAACGCATGAGATTTTATGAGAGGGGCTATTTGCATCCTTTGTAGTGCCTGCTTGAGATGTAGCTTTACGATATCATGAAGTGTCTCCTCCAGCATATCAGCCCTGAGCCGCCAGCCGGTTGGGTCTGCGCCTGTGATTGTGAGGCGGTTGGAATAGTAATACCGGATAGTCCGTCCGTTCTTTTTAGTTTTGGAGGGTGTTAATCTATCTCCCGTTTCATCAAAGACTTTCCCGACTAAATAAGCAGAGGGACCACGAGAGTGGTGGGTGCCCCGTTTGATTATTGACCTAAGCTGCATCTGCTCTTGAACACGGTCAAATTGATCCTGGTCTATAATGGCCTCGTGCAATCCCTCGTAAACCTCTGCTTTATGCCTGACCTTTCCAATATAAATTGGGTTGCGCAGAATATTATGCAGGCGGCCCCGACTATAGCTGCGCGCGGGCCAGAGCTGATCTACGTCTCGCTTGAGTTTACTCAAACATCCCAAGCGCTCATATAAATCAAAGATGCGTTGGATGTCAGGAGCGTTTTGGACATGGGGTTCCAAAGATTGGATTTTGGGATCTGGATGAACCTGATATCCCCAAGGAACCACGCC
>ENA-OWPI01002623-OWPI01002623.1-marine-metagenome-genome-assembly--contig:-NODE-2623-length-16545-cov-51.479475_pt1 | contig 16545 bp, 21 predicted proteins | sample MGYA00238138_ERZ651775 | MGnify/ENA primary metagenome ERZ651775 (study PRJEB26906, sample SAMN06265043) | marine metagenome | isolation source: Helgoland LTER site | place: Germany:Helgoland, sampling...
TTTATTTTATAGAAATAACTGACTCCATTTATTTAGATTCTTTAAATAAAATTGATATCAAGTTTGATAATATATTTTTAGTTGGAAATAATTTGTTTAAAGTAAGTAAGGAAAACAAATCAGTATTTAAATATGGTGATGGTCAATTAATATCAATAATTAAGTTCAAGTGAAAAAAGTAATTATTTTATTGTTAGTACCTTTTCTTTCATTTTGCCAATTAGAAAAATATGAAGATTATATGCCAACCAGCTCAACCGGGAACGTAGGTCATCATAGCTATTATTCCTTTTCATTTTCAAAAAAACATGGGAGTTCTGAATGGACAATATATTATTCTAAAATAAGAGAAAGGAAATATGGAAGAGGAAATATTAATTTTAAACAAGATCCTGATTATACTGAATTTAAAGTCAATCTTGACGCTTACTATAGAAATCCATATGATAGAAGTCATATGGTTCCTGCTGCATCGATGTCATTCGATTCTATTGCTTTGGTTGAATCTTTCTATACTACTAATGTTACACCAATGCTTGATGCTAACAATAGAGGGGCTTGGAAAAAATTAGAAGCACAAGAAAGAAATTGGGTTAAAGAAAAAAATGATTTAATAGTTGTTACAGGTGTTATTTTTCAAGATGAAAACTATGAATTCACATCTAATTTAACTGAATTTGAAAAGGAATTTGAAAATTGGTTTGGATTAAATAAAATGCAAGAGGTAAAATTAAAAGATGGTAAAACTGGAAAATTAACAGATGTATCAATCCCTGCCTTTACATTTAAAGTAATTGTAGACATAAAAAACACAAGTGCTATAGCTTTTGCAGTACCAAATGATTTTGGTGCATATGAAATATTAATGGAAGAAATTGATCTTAAATCATTTATACACACAATCGATGAAATTGAAGATCTTACAGGGATAGATTTCAACTACAAACTACCTCGTTCAATTCAAAAAAGTCTAGAAAGTAAAGTAAATATTAGAGATTGGTTTGAAATTGATAAAGTATCAATTGGTGGTAAAAAATTGGCACTATTAATTGGAAACAACGATTATACAAACGATAATGACAAATTAGAAAACCCTATTAATGATGCCTTCAAGATGGGTGAAACTTTCAAAAAGTTAGATTTTGATTCAATCATTATTCAAAAGAATTTAGATTATTCAAAACTTAAAAAAACATTTTCAGATTATATTGATTTAAGAGAGGATTATGATTTTGGAGTAGTTTATTATGCGGGTCACGGTATTCAGGATGAATCTGGAAATTCTTATTTAATACCTGTGGATTACGATGATTCTAAAGAACTGAAGAATAATTCTTTTTCAGTAAATGATTTTATTGAGAATCTAAAGGACAAGCAAAAAAACGATATATTAATATTGGATGCTTGTAGAGAAACATCTTCATCAACAATATCTAAACCAAATGTAAGTGATCTTAAATCATTAAAATTAGGCTATTCTACCCTGTCTGGATATCCAGCATACGATCATCCAGAACTAAACAATTCCCTGTACACAAAAATTTTATCTGAATCACTTTTAAATTCTGATTTGACTATTTATGAGATTTTTCATCAAACAAAGATTAAAGTATTACTTCAATCATTTCATAGACAAGTCCCTGATCAAGCTTTTGGTGATGATGTTGAAAATTTCCAGATTAAATAAGTAGAACCTAACTATTATACATCGTTATACAAACACCTCCCGTCAAAAGAAAACCGATATTATTTGGACTTAGATCTTACAAATAAATTAAAATAGTTGGATTTTTTTAGCTTTTAACAGGACTTGATATTTGGAAAGCTTTAGTGGTAATTATGGGCATAAAAAAAGGGAGTTAAAAACTCCCTATCTCTGTAATTAATGTGCAAAATTTGTGCAAAAAATTAAGACACTTTTGCTCCCCCTATTATTCATAGTTGCAGCACGATTTCTTCTTTTGACGATCCACTCGCCTTGGACGATATCCAATTCTCCTTCCTCAAAAACACTTAAGTAACGAATGCAAACTTCCTTTAATTGTGAAGGAAGTGGCTCGATGATCCCTTGGTTTCTAAAATTTGTGACCTATAGGCATGCCATATATTTAGTTATTGTCGGTGGTTTTTCTAATTTCCTTTATTTCCTCAATAGTAAATGCAGGTCGTTTAGAGTGAATCATTGCTTTCAGTTGATGGATTATTTGGTTCTTGGTTTCCAGTTTGATCATCTTTGTCACATGAAATCAAAAACACCATCACAAAGATTAAGAAACACATTCATTTGGATATTGCAGTATGAATAAAAAAAAACTTAAATGTTAAAATGAAACTTTTATATCTAAATGGGGTCTAATTATTAAATTACTTTTATGAAATCTATTTTAAACTTATGTATCCTACTATTGATATTATCTTGTACTAAAGATGATAATAACAAAATTACACCTGAAAACTCTTCACCAACAGTGAAGTTGAATACTACCTATGAAGTAAATATAACCGAGGATATCATTTATGCTGAAGGACTTAGTCATAATAGTTGGAACAGTCCTAATACCACAGTAGTTCCTTTATTAATGGACTCTTATGTTCCAGAAAATAATTTACAAAATCGACCTTTATTAATGTTAATTCATGGTGGTGCATTTGTTGGTGGTTCTAAACAACAGGATGCCATTGTGGATATGGCAAATTATTATTCATCAAGAGGATTTGTTGTATTTTCAATTGATTACAGACTTAGAGACCAAATGGGAACGATTCCACAAGAATGGGTTGATGCCTCTTCTGGTGGTGCCCCTTCAAATCTCAACCAAATTTATGCAATGTACCCTGCTCACAGAGATGCTAAAGCTGCTTTAAGGTGGATTATAGCTAATGCCGATAATTATCACATTAATACTGATTATATTACTGTTGGTGGTGGTTCTGCAGGAGCAACTACTTCTATAGGACTCGGTGTATCAGAATTAGGTGACTATAAAGATGAAATAAGTTTAAGTGAAGATAGTACCTTATCAACAACTAATCTTTCTCAAACCTATGAGGTACAAACAATTTTAGACTTTTGGGGTAATAATGCATCTATAGAAATACTGGAGTTAGTTTATGGATACCAAAGGTTTAACTCAAATAACCCATCATTGTTTATAGCTCATGGAACAGAAGACACCACCGTACCTTTTAGTAGTGCTGAAGATTTAAAAACTATATGGGAAACAAATGAAATTGATTTTGTTTATTATCCATTACAGGGTAAAGGTCATGGCCCTTGGGATGCCACTGTGAATGGAAATAGCTTATCAGATTTATCCTTTGATTTTGTAGTGAACAATCAAAATTTGATAGTTGAATAAAAACATTAAATGTTTCAACTTATATAGTTATTCAAATCGTAACCAACAAAGTTTCGTTCTAATACATCACATACCTTTCCAACATTACCACTACCACAGAATGGGTCTAATACACCAATCCCCTTAAAGGATTTTTACTCCCTCAGAGAACTTTAAGTCTCAATTCACAATGTAGATTTCCTCAGACCAGTACGTCATCACCCATATCTGATTTATACTACAAATCTTTCGACCCTATCGGTGAACCTCATCCATTATGTTTAGATATTATTTCAATCCTATAGATTACTAACCGACGTCTGACCCATTAACATTACGAAATATCGTTTAAGGATTTGAACCTCTTCGATACTGGGTGATAGGTGTTTTACCCTTTGTTGGACACCTGAGTCTGTGGTAACTTCTTACCACTTTCATTCATATATAAATATGATTTCACAATTAATAACACTAAGTTTTCAGAGATTTTTTTATTTGACAGAAAAGGTGTTAAAGGGTGTTAGATTTTATGGTAAATTATGGAGATAGGGTAGTGATGAGGTGAGTTTACTATTAATGGGAAACTAAATTGGTTCTATATAAACTTGACCTACCTTAACAATATCTTTTCTGTTGATTCTTTCCTCTCTAATCTTACCTTTTTTGTACATAGAATACACTTTTGAGTTGGTAAATTCTGTATTTCGAGGGGTTTTTAATCCCTCATCATTGAATATTTTAGAAATCTTTCTGTAACCGATAGGGGTAAGAAAATCCTCTTTATATTGACAAATACGTTTATACAAATACTCTTGATATTCACTATAATTTGAATCCCACAATTTAGTGGTAATAACTGAAAATGAGAATCTTACAATGAGTTTTAAGGGGTAAGGATAACCGGTTGTTTCTGCTATTCCACTGTAACGGATTTTGCTAAATTTCTAGGCTGATCAATATCACAACCTTTTTTATTTGCGATATGATAAGATAAAAGTTGAAGCGGAATATTAGCTAAAATTGGAGCAATAAGTTCATCGCAATTTGGAATTTCGATGATGTGATCAGCTAATTGTTCTATTTCTTCATCGCCCTCACTAACAACCGCTATAATTTTACCCCCACGAGCTTTAATTTCCATTATGTTGCTAACAACCTTGTGATAATTACCCTTTTTTGTGGCAATTACAACTACCGGCATATTTTCATCAATAAGAGCAATAGGGCCGTGTTTCATTTCTGCAGCAGGATAGCCTTCAGCATGAATGTAGGAAATCTCTTTAAGTTTTAAAGCCCCCTCAAGAGCAATTGGGAAATGATATCCTCTTCCTAGATATAGAAAGTTTGATGCATCAAGATAATTTTCAGCAATATCCTCAATTAATGAATTAGATTTTAAAACCTTTTCTATAGTTTTAGGTAATTCATACAGTTCATTGAGAATTCTTTTATAGCGTTTGCTTTCAATTGTTCCAAGTTTTTCAGCCAAGAAAAGCCCCATAAGTAACAGCAAACTTATTTGGCAGCTAAATGCTTTTGTTGATGCCACACCAATTTCAGAGCCTGCATGTGTATATATACCAGTATGGGTCTCTCTAGCAATTGACGATCCAACTACGTTACAAATTCCGTATAAAAAAGCTCCTTTTTCTTTAGCCATTTTTATAGCAGCAAGTGTATCAGCAGTTTCCCCAGATTGTGATATAGGAATAACGATGTCTCCTTTATTAATAATAGGATTTCTATATCTAAATTCAGAAGCATATTCAACTTCAACAGGAATTCTTAATAATTCTTCAAAAAAGTATTCTCCCAATAGACTTGAATGCCAGGATGTCCCACAAGAAATAAAAATAATTCTGTTTGCAGAACTGAATTTTTCATAATATTTTTTTAGAGAAGAGATAGAAATTTTTTCTTCAGGTGACAATAACCTTCCTCTAAAAGTATCTGTAATTGATTGAGGTTGTTCAAAAATCTCTTTTAACATAAAATGATCATAACCATCTTTTTCAACAGCTTCAATATCTTGTTTTAACTCTTGAACGTATGGGTCAATTATAGAGTCTTTTTTGATTTCTCTTAAAGTAAGTCCTTTTTTTAAATTTACAATTACCATCTCATCGTCGTTCAAGTAAACACATCTTTTAGTAAACTCTAAAAACGGGGTTGCATCTGAACCAAAATAATATTCAGATTCTCCAACGCCAATTGCCAAAGGACTTCCGAGTCTAGCTCCGACAAGCTCTTTTGGGTTTGTTGAGTCAAAGACAACAATAGCATATGCTCCAACAACTTGTTTTAACGCGTAATAAACAGCTTTTCCTAATTTGACCTTTTTGGTTTTTTTAATATCCTCAATTAGATTGACTAATACTTCTGAATCTGTATCTGAAGTGAAAGTATACCCTTTTTTCAAAAGAATTTTTTTTATCGAATCGTAATTCTCAATAATCCCATTGTGGACTAAAGAAATTTCTCCTGAATTTGAAACATGAGGATGTGAGTTCGCTTGATTTGGAGGTCCATGAGTCGCCCATCTTGTATGACCAATTCCAATTGTCCCCTTTTTATCTTTTTCATTAATAAACAGATTTTCAAGAGCAGACACCTTCCCTTTACTTTTTTTGATTAACAATTCGTCGTTGTAAATCATTAACCCTGACGAATCGTAGCCCCTGTATTCTAATTTTTTTAGTCCATTAATTAAAATATCATAAACAGGCTTTTCACCTATATATCCAACTATTCCGCACATTAGTTTCTAATTACCATTTGAAGTTCCTTTTTTTTAAACCCTATTTTTTCATAAAATTTTGAATTTTCGTCAGACGAACTAAGAACAATTTTATCACAGTTTTTTTGCTTTCCTATTAGAATTAACCTTTCAACTAATTTTTTTCCTACTCCTTTACCTCTATATTTTTCATTTACGGCAACATCTTCAATGATACCTAGGATTCTTGTTAGTTTTTTGATAATATGTATTGAGGCTACTCCAACGATTATATCTTCAATGGAGATAACAATTGTTGATGAGTTTGGATCACTAAGATATTTCGGGTTAACAGGTTTACTAAAATTTCCACTAAAAGAATTAGTCCAAATATCAATTACTTGTTTTATATCTTTAGGTTCTAAAGTTCTTATTTTCATAAAAAAGCGAAAATAAGAATTTAGTCGATATAATTATGTAATTAGTCTATAAATTTAAATTTTTAGTCGACAACATTCATTTGCTTGATGTAAAGATTTACAGAGAGCTTAATGTCGTCAAGAATCAATCTATCACCTAAGTTTTCGAAAAAGCTTCCTGAACCGTATTGGACATTATATTTACTTCTATCGAAAACTAAATTTGAAACAAATCCACCAGCTTCACTTATTAACTCAAATTGAATAGGGTGTGTTATTTCTTTAATGGTAAGAGATCCGTCAACTAAATAACCGTTTTCAATTTTTTTTGATGAGAGTATTGTAAGTTTAGATTTGTTATGTTTTTCAACAGAGAAAAAATCATCAGATCTTAAATGACCCTCCAACCTCTGTTTACTTCCTCCAGATAAATCTTCAACCGAAATAGAGTTCATATCAACTGTAAAACTACCACTACAAAGATTAGGGTTATTTTTCTGATCTTGCTCGCAAAAAATCAGTTCGCCTTTTTCAAAGGTTAAAGAACCGTAGTGCTGGCTGCCAGTAATTTTTTCTCCAACCCATTTTATAGAGCTACTTTCAATATCAATTAATACAGTTGCCTTTTTATCAGTTTGAGCTGACATGGACAAAAATATAAAGTTGAATAATAATATAAATGTTTTTAAATTCTTCATTATTTAAATAATTTTCAAATTTTTACAGACAATAAATACTAACTTCCTCTTCCAGTTTTTCTTACACCACCTGATTTAGCATTACTGGATTTGTTTTTAAAGTTTTGTTTTACTCCTTTTTTGTTTGGAGCATTTTTTTCCATTCTATTTCCAAAAAATTTACTTCCCATAGTTTTATTTTTATTTATAATTTCAAATATTATGCCAATAATTGTTCAAAAAACCCTCCGATTTCTTTTTCTTTATCAACAAAGTGGATTTCTAAAATCCAATGTTTTTTCTCACCCTTCTTGTTTAAATCAAACATATTAGTGTGATTATCAGGATGAATGTAATTAGTTTTATCCTCTTTTTCAAGTTTTTCATGAGGATATTGTCCAACAATATGTCCAGCAATCTCTCCTCCAAACTCCCATCCGTATTTTTTAGCTAGTTCATTACAATAAGCATACAATTGAGCCCCGGTTATTTTTGATTTAGAATTAAAATAATCTTTACCCTCAAGCCAGGCACTTTCAATATCCTCTCTTAATTTTTTTTTACTAGAGTCATTTCCAATAACATAGGTCCTTCCAAAATCCGCCTCCCATTCTTCAAAAACAGGACCAAAGTCTAAGAATAATATGTCATCATTTTTTAAAATTAAATTCTCAGGATCTTCATTGTATGGATATAATGTGTTTTTACCACACCTCACTATTCTTTTATGCCAGTACTTTTTAATTCCAAACATTTCAAATGCTAATTCGAAGATCAATTCATTGATTTTATTCTCAGAATTTCCAGCAATTAATATATTTCTGTTTTCTATTTCATTAAATAATTGTTGAGCCTTTTTTTCTGCTTCAATTAAATTTTTTAGAGTTAAATTCATTAATTAAATATAACTAAATTGTATTATCAATCTTAGATTAAATTTTATGAAAAAATTAATTTTTCTGCTTTTATTTTTTGTCAACTTAAATGCTCAAAATACAATTTTAAATATTGGACATCGTGGCGCAAAAGGTCACGTGGCAGAAAACACTGTAGCATCCATTAAAAAAGCTATAGAATTAGGAGCTGATGGGATTGAGATTGATGTTTTCCGCTGTTTAAGTGGTGAAATAGTTGTTTTTCACGACAAAACCTTAGATAAATTAACTAACGGGTCGGGTTATATTGAAGAAAAATCTCTATCAGAATTAAAAGAATTAAAGGTTCTTGGGTCTAAGCATTCAATACCCACACTTGAGGAAGTGATCAAGTCGATAGACAGGGGGGTTATTTTAAATATCGAACTCAAAGGGCCCAATACATCAGAAGGATCTTTAGAAATGGCTAATAAGTATATTAAACTAGGTGAAATTAATTCATCTGACATCCTTTTTTCTAGTTTTAATTGGAAAGAATTATCAGCCTTAAGAAAATTAGATAAAAATGTAAAAATAGCCCTTATCACTGAAGATGACCCTTTAAAGGCAATTCCTATTGCCTTAACTTTAAATGCTGTTGCAATTAATCCTAATTATAAGAAATTAAACCAGCACAATATTGAAAAAATAGTAAGTTCGGGTCTTAAAATATATACCTGGACAGTAAATAATAAATTCGATATAATTAAAGTTAAAAAGCTAAAAATTAATGGTATAATTACAGATTTTCCAGAGAGGATTTAACATCAATTTTAAATAAGCTTGATAGTAGCATTATAGGCTGCCATTTTTTTGACTTATTACAATAAATTTTATGACTAGTACTTTTAGGCTCCATTAATTTACCGCTAATTGCATTTTCAATAATTTCTTGCTTAGAGTATTCTTCTGTTTTATTTGTAATAATACTTTCGGAGAAATAATCAATTTTAGTAACTGGTATTTTTTTAAAACCAAGTTTTTTGAGGGTAAAATATCTGTGATGTCCATCAATAATAACCATGCTTTTGGAACAACACAAAATAGAGGAGATTATAATATAATTCTCAAACGATTTTAAAAAGTTGGTTAAAGTTGATGAGTTTTTTTTAATTGTTTTTTCGTGAGGGAAAAGGTGATTAGTATCTACAAGCTCTAAACTTTTAATTATAGTGTTATCAAAATCTATGGAATACATTTTAATAATATGTGTAATAAGCTACAGCAACTGCAACAATTACAAGAAGAACTATGGCAAAAGTCATTACTCCATAAACGTTATTAGAGATAAGAAAATCAAATTTATTTTTCATAAAAAATTTTTCTTAAAAATACTAAATTTCTTTTAATGCCTGATTTAAATCATTTATAATATCATTTACATTTTCAATACCCACACTTAATCTAATAAGCCCCTTGTTAATTCCCAATTTTTCTTTTATATCATCGGGAACATCTGCATGAGTCATTGAATGCGGATGTTGAGCTAAACTTTCATTACTGCCAAGGCTTACAGCTAACTTAATTAACTTGAGCTTGTTTAGAACTCTGAAAGCTTCTTTTTCTCCACCATAAACATCGAAACTTATCATAGCACCAGCACCTTTACATTGTCTTTTAAAAATTTCATTTTGTTGTGTTCCCATAGACTCAATTCCAGGAAAAGAAACAGCTTTAATTGATTTATGTTTTATTAGAAAATCCACTACCTTTTCTGCATTCTCTCCTTGTTTAGACATTCTTAAATGTAGAGTTTCAAGACTTCTAGTTAGAAGCCAAGCAGTGTAAGGTGCAATCATACTTCCCAAAAAGGTTCTGAGAGTTTTAATTTGACTGATCACACTTTTTGATCCCATAACACACCCAGCAATCACATCGCTATGGCCATTTAAAAATTTTGTTGCAGAATAGCAAACAGCATCTACTCCAAATTTTAAAGGACTTTGCCATATTGGACCAAGATATGTATTATCCATAATCAGCATAACATCATTATTTAATTTAGAATTAAGTGTCGATTTAAGCTTGTGTAATTCTTCTAAATCGAATAACGTATTTGTTGGATTTGCAGGAGATTCAAAATAGATCATTTTTACTGTACCGGAAAACTCCTTAGTTTTAAGTTGTTTAAGAATTTCATCATTTTTTGTGGTTGATGAAAATGGCAAAATTTTGACTCCAATATCTTTTAAAAAATGTGTTATAAAATGATGAGTTCCACCATACACAGGATTGCCATAAATTAAAACATCACCAGGTTTTAAGTACGAAAGCATAGTGGTTGAAATAGCGCTCATTCCACTTTCAAATGCTGCAGCAGATTCGCTACCCTCTAGAATCGCTAATCTCTCTTCCAATATTTGCATATTGGGATTGTTAATTCTAGAATATATTAAGCCAATTTCTTCCTTTGCGTTCAGTTCAGATTTTCCATAAGCAACTTCAAAAAATCTTTTACCTTCTTCGGCAGTTTTAAAAACAAAAGTTGAAGTTTGAAAAATAGGAGGTTTAACTGAGCCTTCACTCCATTCAGGAGTGTAACCGTAACTCATCATGTGAGATTCTTTGTGCAATTTTTTTTTACTAAGTTAATTATAATCTTTCGGATATTTGATTAAACTTAATTTCATTCAAACTGGAAATCACAAGGTCAGCATTATCATAATTTTGGTTTTTTGAATTATAGCTGTTATAACCCACGCAATATATGCCAGCAGATTTAGCGGCAATAATTCCGTTTGTTGAATCTTCAATAACAATACATTCTTTTTTATTGAACCCACTCATTTTAGCAGCTTTTATAAATATTTCTGGATTTGGCTTTGACTCTTTTAAATCAGCTCCACTAATTTTTGCTTTAAAAAACTTATTCAAGTCAAATTTTTTAAAAATTCTATCAATATTTGTCATAGATGCTGAAGAAGCCAAAATTAGGGTTACGTTATTATCGAAATAATTTTGAATTAGTTCTAAGGCTCCATCAATCATCTGAAAAGAGGTGTCATTTTCGAAAATAAGCTTAAAGTGTTTTCTTTTGGACACTACAAGTTCATTTGGGTCTTCATATATATTGAATATTTTACATAATTGTTTGCAAATAGAATGAGTTGATTGACCAGTAAAGGACTCATATAAACTGCTTGAAACATCTAATTTAAATTCTTCAAACATTTTATTATATGCCAAATGGTGTAAAGGTTCACTATTTACAATAACTCCATCCATATCAAAGATTACAGCTTTTAACATATTTTAAAGAAAATTTACTGTTTAGATTAAAAAATAAAATTACAATAAAAAAAGGGGAGCTTTTAAAAAGCTCCCCTTTTAATTTGTTCAAAAAACGTGTTATTCAAATGATGAATAATCTGTATTTGGGAATAAAGGAGTTAATCCTTTTTCTCCTCCAACACAAAGTGCAACTACTTGTTGTGCCAATTTACTTTCATCATCATTAAACCTCCAATCAAGATATTTTTGATAGTGGTCATATGATGCCCAGTTTCCGTATACATAATAAGTGTTAGTATCATCATTAAAAAATGCTTCTAATGACAAACAACCATCATAATCTTTTGTGGTTTGTAAACCGTCAGCTGTATTTAGTAAATCAATCATAGCTTGTTTTTTCCCAGGCTTAACTTTAAGCTTTACTAATACAGGAGTTTTTGGCCCAACGGCTTGCATCATTCCTCCAATATCGAAGAAATCACCTTGTGTGATAATCTTTCCATCATCATCAAAATTAAAATACCAATATCCTTTTAAGTTTAATTCTTTTCCAGTTACAATGTTTTTACCAGTCCAGGTTCCATAAGTTCTCACACTTCCGTCTAGCACTCCTTCTGGACTAGATCCAGGAAGCCACACGTTAGCAGTATATTTAATATTTTCAAAACCATCTTGGTAGCCCTTAAGCATAGCTGCATACTGATCGTAATTTCCAGGTTCTGAACCGTACATTGGAGTAATAATTTCCATGTCTTTACTAACTAATGCTAGTTGACCCTCTAAATCTTCGTCTCCGTGTAGTTCAAATAATTTTTGAGCAGTAGCTAAATTTGCCTCATATTTTGGATTTGTATTACAGCTAACAAATAGTGCTGCAACAAAAAAAAGTGATAATAATTTTTTCATATAATATAATTTTAAATTAGAAATTTAAATTTAATAAAAATTCTTTAAAGAATGTTTTTAAAAATTAATTTATTTAATATCTCCTAGGTATGAATCTAACTCTTCTTTAGTCATAGATATAATACCAGATTTCGGCAATCTATAAATTAACTTTTTCCAATTAGAATTTTTTTCAAAGATTATTTTAAAAATTTTTTTAGCATTTTCTTTTTTGCCATTATTTAAAAGTGCGATCGCTTTCCAAAAACTCATTTCATGATTATTTGGAAATAGATTTTGAGCTTTTCCGTATTCAATCAATGCTTTTTCCATGTCGTTTTCCTCAAGTGCAAGATCTCCTTCGTTCATATGTTCATATGCTCTATGCACTTTTAAAAGTCTTTTAATTTCTTTTATTGGATCCTCACTATCGTCAACTCTTAAGTCTATTTTTTTATCCTCCCAAACGTTTTTAGTTTTCTCTTTGCCTACAACAATAATTGCAGCAGATTGCTTCCCCCTTATATCTCCTCCCGCACTTTCAGCGGCTTCAAATACCTTAATAATTCTTTCAGCGAGCGGAAGATTAGAATTTTCTAAAAATGCTTTTTTCATGTAAGGAATAACTTTGTCATTTAACATCATATTGGCTTGAACAGAAAAATTTTCACCAACATAATGTCCAGCACTCTCAATACAGTTATTTCCAGTAAATGCATTAACTGAACCATTTATGTCAAGCATTGCAGCTTGTCTGAAGTCTCTTCCTTCATCTTCGTCAGTTAACTGTTTTAATACATTTTTTGCAGTAATTCCACTTTCCATTAATTCTAAACCTTTTGGTCCATAACTAGGATTTACAAACGATTGAGTTGCAACAACTCCGACACCTGATTTACCCCAACTAACTAAAGTTCCTACAGAAAACCAATGACTTTGAACTCCAACTGCCATTTCACCTGTTTTTGCATCTTTGGCAACTATTGAATAGGTGTGAGCAAACTTGTCAGAGTAAGGATTAGTTTGACCATTAGATAAAAAAGGAATAGTTAATAATACAATTAACACAACCTTTTTTATAATTCCAAAAATAATAATCAGTTTAAAGTTTTTGTTTTTTAGAAATTCTCCAAATATTTTTTTCATAAATAATTTATTTAAATTTAATATCCTACACCAGTTCCTCCGCCGTCATAGCTGTTTAATTCTTTTACTAATATTTCGTTTCGACATTTTTTACATCGCTTTTTTTTAACAGTTCCAGAGTATTTTTCTGAATGAAATATCTTTTGCCATTTTGTTTTGTTCTTTGTTCCCTCAATTAAAGTTTCATCGTGAAAAGTTTCTACTACTTTATATGGGAACCAGGCTTTACACAGGTCATTTGAACATCTAAAAAAAGCTTTCCATTGCCCGCTGTCAAAACTTTGTGTTTTTTTCATATGCAAGTAAATATAATATCTAAATGAGTTATTTTTATCTTTTTGAAACAATTATTTATGGAAAAAGAATTTAAAAAGCTACTTGAGTACTGGGAAAATAACGAGGGAACAGCAAAACTCTTTAATTTTAAATTTATTGAATATAAAAAGGGCTATTTAAAATTAGAAGCGGAATTTGGTCCATCAACATTAAATCCCAATAAAAATGTTCAAGGGGGACAAATGACTTCAATGCTTGACGATGCTACTAGTATTCTAGTTGTGTTAGATACTGGTGGTAAAAGCTACCCCAATTCCACAAACCTTCATAGCCTTCATCATCGACCTCTTTTTCAAGAAAAGGTTACAGTCGTTGCTGAAACTATTAAAATCGGTAATAGCATAGCAACTCTCAAAGGAGAGATTTATAATTCAGAAAATAAATTAGCAACCACATTAATGCACACTGTGTTTTTATTTAAAACCGAAAAATAATTATGAAATACTATTTGAAAAATATAGGATTTACTCTAGTATTAATCGGACTAGTTTTGGGAATGTTTGATTTTTTATTAGAAAATTATTTAGTGATACTAATTCTTGGATTACTAGCAATTTTGGGCTCAAAATTTATTAAATAAATATCAATTCATTTCTAAACTTTTATCAAAAAGGTCATAAAATATTTTTGATCTATCTTCTTTTTCAAGCCATGGGAAATGACCACAATTCTCAATAAAAGTATAGTTAAGTTGTGGTAAAACTTCTTTTGCTTCATAAACAACAGATTCACCTACCGGATCTTGTCTACCTGTAATTAGATCAATAGGTCCAGTATATTTTTTTAATTTTTCAACTCTTTCTTCACTTCTGTTTCTCCAATCTCCAGAAGCTAAAGAGTTAATTCCTCCCTGATTACTAAATTTATAATCCAATGGAGGTCTAGATTTCAATGCCATTTCTCTGTCAAAAAAGTAACCAGGCCAAATAGCAACTAAAGTAGATCGTTTATTATCAATCTGAGATTGATAAAGTTCTAAATCTTCAGGAAATAGTCTCATATTAATATTACTACCAAACCAAGTATAGAACTTACCTGTTACCCCTCCTGTGTTTAATAATATAATTTTTTCAATTTTCTCCGGCTCATTAGCAGCATAGGAAAAACTTAACATTCCTCCCCAAGAGTGTCCAACTAATATTAATTTTTCGTTTCCTAATTCTTTGTATAATCCATTTAAATCTTCAATGTACCTATTAACATTTACAGTTTTTGTATTGACTTTCTCAAGAATTGATTTTCCAGTTCCCCTTTGATGCAGAGTTATGCATCTATATTTTTTGGATAAAGTAGAAGAAAACTCTTTTAAATAATCTGGATTTAAACCTGGGCCTCCCGATAAAAGAATTAAAGTTTGTCCTTGACCATTTTCCTCATAAAATATTTCAGTTCCGTCACTTGATTCAAATGATTTTAAGGTTTGCGAGATACTAATTATCGGAATTAGTAATATTAAATAAAGTATTTTTTTCATAGTTAAGAAATAGTTGTTTATTGTTCAATTGAATTTACATAAAATGATACAATAATATTATCAAGAATTTGAATATTGAATTCCAAGGGATTACAACAAGTCTCGCAATCTTCTATAAAAGTTTGATTTGAGACAGAGGGATCAATCATTTTAAGTTGATTTTCCCAACAGTGTGGACAGTCAAAATAGGATTCTATCATTAATCACATCTAAATTAAAAAGAATCATGTACGGGTCGTCAAATAAATAAAAGTATTTTTGAATTCAAATTTAAATAATGAACACATCAATTATTCAAAATATTTTTAGAATTTTATTAGGCTTAATAATGCTTTATATAGGAATTGCACATTTAAGTTTTAGAAGAATTGAATTCCAAGCACAAGTACCCACTTGGTTAACAACAAATGAGGGTATGATGGATTTAGTAGTATTAATATCAGGATATATAGAAATCGCCTTTGGAATTCTTATGATACTAGGCGGAAAATTAAAAGTTAAAACCGGGATAGCATTGGGGATTTTTTATGTTTTAATTTTTCCAGGAAATATTAATCAGTATATAAACGAAATCGATTCATTAAGACTAGATTCAGACAATAAACGTTTAATTCGTTTATTTTTTCAGCCATTACTTGTATTGTGGGCTTTTTGGTCTTCAGGAGCGTTGGAATATTTAAAACGCAAATTCAAATAGTTTTGGAATTCAAATTAATTTTGATTCATTAATTTTTTTTCAAAAAAGCTATCGTATTCTTTATTTATTTCACTTGGAATTATAGCATTAGAATTTTTTCTCCAATCGTTTAGTTTTTTTAGATTTTTATTCAAAATATCAGGCTTCGTTTTAGCTAGATTATTTGATTCACCAATATCTTGATTTAAATCATACAGCTCTAAACCTTCATCTTCAAAATAACGATGAAGCTTCCATTTTCCTGAAATTATAACCGATCCAGGTCTTGTTCTAAATAAAGGATCTCTTCCTTGATCCTCTGATTTATTGTATGCTTCTAAATAAATAGGGAAATGAAAGAACAAATCTCTATTTATTTTTGAAGGAACTTTAAACTGATTTTTTAAACTTATTCCATCAAGAGCCAAAGCTTTGTTTTTGGGATCTACAATATCTTGAACAGTAGGATAAATATCAAGATTACTTATGTTATTATTATTAATTCCAGCACTTATTTTTTTTGGCCATCTTAAAACAAATGGTACGCGAATTCCTCCTTCATAGTAACTTCCTTTTCCTGCTTTTAGCGGGAATTGATTAGAGATTGAGCGAATTCCTCCATTATCAGATGTAAAAATCACCAAAGTGTTTTCTGATATTTTTAAATCATCTAACGTTTTTAAAATTTTACCAATATTTTCATCAACAGAACTTACCATTGCTGCGTACTCAG
>ENA-OWPI01002626-OWPI01002626.1-marine-metagenome-genome-assembly--contig:-NODE-2626-length-16530-cov-20.015316_pt1 | contig 16530 bp, 14 predicted proteins | sample MGYA00238138_ERZ651775 | MGnify/ENA primary metagenome ERZ651775 (study PRJEB26906, sample SAMN06265043) | marine metagenome | isolation source: Helgoland LTER site | place: Germany:Helgoland, sampling...
TGGCAGACCGGGCAAACGGGTTATCCGATTGTGGATGCAGGCATGCGTGAATTGCGGCAAACCGGCAGCATGCACAATCGGGTCCGCATGATTGTGGCCTCGTTCTTGATCAAAAATCTGAAGCTGCACTGGCACCACGGTGAGCGGTGGTTTTGGGATTGTTTGGTAGACGCTGATCTCGCCAGTAACAGTGCCAGCTGGCAGTGGTGCGCCGGTAGCGGCGCGGATGCAGCGCCCTATTTTCGGATTTTCAATCCGATTACCCAGGGTCAACGATTTGACCCCGATGGGGCGTACACGCGGCGTTATGTGCCTGAGCTAAAGCGGATGCCCAGCAAATATTTGTATGAGCCTTGGGCGTGCCCGGTTGAAATCAGCCGCGCGGCCGGGGTTGTCATTGGCAAAGATTATCCAGCGCCGATCGTTGAGGTGAAGGCCTCCAGAGAGGCTGCGCTTGCGGCGTTTAGTGAAATGAAACGTCGCGCTGAAAGTTAGTTAACTGTGATGCCAAGCTGGCAAGATCGAAGTGTTTGGGTGCCTGCACTAACTTATTTAGGGCTATTGCCGTTTGCCGCCTGCATCGTTGCAGACCAGCTATTTCAGGCGCCCTTGGCAAGCCAAATTTTCCAAGTGTATGGTCTTGCTATCGCTGCGTTTTTGTTGGGCAGCTGGTGGGGGATCGCGCTGACTCGCACGGCATTGGGGCACATGCCTTGGTTTGAGATCGGGCTCAGTAATGCCTTAGTGATCCTGGCCGTGATGATTTTTTTAATGCCCCCCGTGTGGGGATTGCTCGCCCAGGGCGGGTTGTTTGTCGGGCTCTTGGCGGTTGAGCGTTGGCGCTCGGTGTTTCGGTCGGCGCCAAGCTACTATCAAAGAATGCGTCACCGCGTGACGGTGCTGGTCGCGCTGCTGCATGGCCTAATGGCCGTTCTTCAAATGAGTACAACCGGTTAGGTTATCCCCACATGTTGGTGCCGCCACAAACCGTCATGGCCTGGCCAGTGATCCAACTCGAGGCGTTCGAGCCCAAGAAGACCGCAATACCTTTAAAATCATCGGGCTCGCCCAGTCGGCGCAGGGGCGTTATTTCATTGGCGCGCCGCTCGCCTTCAGGATTGTCCCAAAGCGCCTTGGCAAAATCGGTTTTAACCAGTCCGGGACAAATCGCGTTGACCCGTATGCCATGGGGTCCAAGTTCCATCGCCAGGTTTCGAACCAGTGCGATGTCGGCAAGCTTTGAGATGTTATAGGTTCCCAATACGTCTGAAGGTCCAAAGGCGCCAGTGCTTGCGGTAATGGCAATCGAGCCGCATTTTTTCTCGATCATATCCGGGGCAACCATCTTGGCGAGCCACAAGTTCGAGCGGACATTACTCTCCATAATTTTGTTGTACGCCTCATCCGGGATCTCAAGGATTGATCCGTAGTAGGGATTCACGCCGGCATTGCCGATCAAAAAATCTATGGGGCCCAATTGTCGATGCGTTTCGTCAACCAAATTCTGAAGTTGCTCTTTGTAACCGATGTTGCAGGCCACGGCGATGGCTGATCCTGGACCACACCGATCGTTAATTTCAGCCGCGGTTTCCTCGCATTGATCTTGCTTGCGACTGGAAATCACAACTTTCGCGCCGTGCTCGGCAAGACCCTCTGCCATCGACTTACCCATGCCTTTAGAGGCGCCAGTAATCAGGGCAACTTTTCCAGAAAGATCAAATAAGCTTGTATCGACCACGGTAGCTCCTAGGGGTAATTCATGAAGTTAAGACGGCACTATAACTGAATCAATCCGGTTTGAGCCAGCGCTTGCGGGTTGAACGAGAAGTCGTTACGTTTGAGAGGGTCGTGACGGGTTGGTCGTCAAAATCGAGCATCGGGGCGCTGTTGATGACGGACGCGTCGCAAGGGTTCTGCCAAAAAAATTAAGGGCGTTGTCGAAATCGCGCGCTGGACAGCGCCGAAAAAACGATGTGGATTAATAACAATAAAAAAGGGGCTAAAGATGGCTTGGGATTTTGAAACAGATGCGGAATATCAAGTTTTGCTGGATTGGACGGCGGACTTTGTGGAGAAAAAGGTGGCGCCGCTCGACATGGTTCTGGGCTCGGCCATGGAATATCAAGATCCGGACTTCATTCGCTTGGTGCGTCCGCTGCAGCAGGAAGTTAAAGCAATGGGACTTTGGGCCTGTCATTTAGGGCCTGAGCTGGGCGGGCTGGGTTTTGGTCAATTAAAATTGGCGCTGCTGAATGAAATCCTGGGTCAATCTCGGTTTGCGTCGGTCGTCTTCGGTTGCCAAGCGCCGGATACCGGCAACGCTGAAATCCTCGCCCACTATGGCAGCGATGAGATCAAAGCAAAGTATTTGCAACCCTTGCTGAATGGCGAGCTGGCGTCGAGCTATTCGATGAGCGAGCCCCAGGGCGGGGCCGACCCAACCCAGTTCCGATGTATGGCGGTTGAGGATGGTGATGATTTTGTCATCAATGGCGAGAAGTGGTTTTCGTCGAATGCGCGGTTTGCGAGCTTTTTAATTGTCATGGTGGTCACCGATCCAGAAGCGTCCGCCCATGGCCGGGCCAGTATGATTGTGGTGCCCACCGATACGCCGGGCGTTGAGATTATCCGTAATGTTGGTGTTGGAGATGAACCGCCCGGACACGGCACCCATGCCTATGTTCGATATACCGATGTACGGGTGCCAAAGCAGAACCTGCTGGGCCCGAGGGGCCAAGGTTTTGCCGTTGCGCAAACTCGACTGGGTGGTGGACGGGTGCACCACGCCATGCGTACCGTGGGGCAAATCAAGCGGGCCTTTGACATGATGTGTCAGCGCGCCTTGTCGCGCACAACAAAAGGCGAGATGCTGGCCGACAAGCAGATGGTGCAAGAAAAAATTGCCGACTCTTGGATCGAGATGGAAGCTTTTCGGCTTTTGGTGCTCCGAACGGCGTGGCGGATCGATCAGTTCAACGATTACGTGAAAGTTCGAAAGGATATTGCGGCGATTAAAGCCATGATGCCGAAGGTCTATCATGACGTTGTGTCGCGGTGTATTCAGATCCACGGCGCGCTGGGGGTATCGAACGAGCTCCCCTTATCCGGCATGTTGTTGAGCTCTTATGTGATGGGCATCGCCGATGGTCCGACCGAAGTTCACAAGGTCACGATTGCGCGGCAAGTGCTCAGAGACTACGACAGCTCGGAGGCCTTATTTCCGGATTACACCTTGCCGAATCGACGCGCCGCGGCGCTGGATTTGCTGGGTCATGAAATTGAACGCGAAGTCGAGGCTTGGTAGCCCGCGTCGGCGCAGCAGCAACCAGGTCGGCCTGTCGCTGTCGATAACGCAGCGGTCAGCGCGTCCGGCCGCGATTAATGAGGGATTTATCAGTGGAACGAACGAAGCCAGAAAGTGTGGGCATCAGTAGCGCGCGGTTAAAACAAGTCGCCGCATGGCTGCAAACCCAAGTCAGTTCAGAGCGCCTCGCGGGCGCGAGTTTAGCGATTGCGCGACGCGGGCGGATCGTCTTTCAAGAAACCGCGGGTCTTTCGGACCAAGCCTCCGGGCAAGCCTTTGCCGGCGATACGATTGTGCGAATATTTTCGATGACCAAGCCGATCACAACGGTTGCGGCCATGATGCTGTACGAGCGGGGTTGTTTTCAATTGGATCATCCTGTCGCCCGGTACATTCCGGCATTTGAGCAGACCCAGGTTTGGCTGGGCGGCGACCTGACCAACACCGCGCCCCAAGCAACTCGGATGACGGTGCGTCAGCTTATGACGCACACGTCAGGGCTGACCTACGGCTTTATGAATCAGAATGTGGTTGATGAGGATTATCGCGCGCGCGGCCTGGATCAGAATAAAGAGACTTGCTTGGCCGACTGGGTGGATCAATTGGCGGCGGTCCCGCTCCTCTGCCAACCTGGCACTGAGTGGCATTACAGTGTTGCAACCGATGTTTTGGGCCGGTTGGTTGAGATTTGGTCCGGACAGTCCCTAGCCGACTTTTTTGAACAAGAAATCTTTGGTCCATTGGGTATGATTGATACTGGGTTTAGCGTGCCTGCGGATCAAGCCCATCGATTCTCATCGTTATATCGACCATCCTCTGGCGCGGTCATGGGCGCGAAGTCGCCGCCGGCGAACCCTTTAAAGGATCGTGATCCAGGATTATTGTTATTGGATCCTATGGCAACCAGCCCGTACTTTAAGACGCCGAAATTTCAGTCGGGCGGCGGGGGCTTGGTGGCAACAATTGACGACTATTGTCGGTTCTGTCAAATGCTAATGAATGGCGGCATCTTGGATAAAGCGCGCTTGTTGTCGCCTAAAACGATCGATTATATGCGGCTCAATCAATTGCCCAATGGGGCTGATCTTGCGGCAATGGGGCAGGCAGTTTGGAGTGAAACCAACTACGAGGGGATTGGCTTTGGTATCGGCTGGGCCGTGGTGATCGATCCGGTCAAAGCCAATATTGTAGCCTCGGTTGGTGAACATCACTGGGGCGGTGCGGCTAGCACGTTTTTCTGGCTGGACCCAAAAGAAGACTTATTTGTCGTGTTTTTGACGCAATTGTTGCCATCGTCGACCTATCCGCTGCGGCGTGAGCTGCGGGCGCAGGTCTATCAGGCATTGCTAGATTAAAGGGGTTGCAGAGGTTTTCTTAGCGCATTAAGCTTTTTTAAGATCGGCGCGCCGCCGAGGCCTTCTGCGCATTTTGTGTGATTATTTTTGATTAGTTTGCATCGATCGCGCTTAATTCACTTATCTTTATTAAATCTTAACAAAACTCCTCAATAATGCGCATCGCATCAGACACCGCCCCCCCCGGGCAGTCTGATGATTTATTGAAGGACAAAGATTTTTCCTTCGGGTCGGCAGGGTCAAGGATGATTCTGTCGGCCCTTCTTTTTTGTAACCTCTCTAATTCTTATTTGCCGAACGTCATACTGTTCGGTGGCCGCTCTTGACTCGTAATTTTGATTTTCCCTATCGGGCCCATGTAATGCGCGAAGTACTTTACGTCATGATGGTCGGCGTCACGGGTTTGAATAAAGACCCCTGCAGTGGGTATGGGGTCGCAGACGCTCGTGCGCGTAATATAGATTATTAAAAAATCCTCGGCGCCGAAAAAATCGGGTTTAGATCTCGGTTCAGAGCAGGATGCAGAGAAGCGGCATTCAAGAAGGGTACTGCGGTCAATCGCGAAGGCGGTCCTAACCTTGGTCCAGTATTTGAAAGCGCGCCGGGTTACGCGCTGGCGCTAAGGGGGTTTGCCCTTTAGATCGATCTGTTTTGGCTTCTAGTCGGTCGTTCTAAAGCCCCGGTTAAAACTCGTATGCGCCTTGAATTCATTTTAGGACTGCGCCACAGTCAGTGCAGACGCGTTAGCGCTTTACAGAGGAGACATCTCATGCCGTTCAAACAAATTTGCTCGATGTACCTCTGCCTTGTGTGCCTGGGCCTTGTCTGGACGCCCGCTGGCTCGGCGAGCTATGCGATCTATATCGGCAAGAACCTGACGAAGGACGGCAGTGTCCTGATGGGCGGCTCTGGTGACGAGGTATCGAGCCACTGGTTAGAGGTCGTTGCTGGCGCAACTCATGCGCCGGGCGCCAGCATGACGGTCGGCGTCACCAGCGAGGCCTTCATGCCCGGTCAGTTTTCAAAAATCCCCCAGGCGCCTCAAACCTATCGCTACCTGACCATGAACTATTCTGAGTACGAGGGCTTCCCGCCACCGCTGACCAACGGCGGTCTCAATGAACACAATGTCGCAGGGCGCGATGTCTGGTCACCGTCGCGACCCGAACTGGTCTCCATGACGCCCAATCCCCAGACAGGTCCCCAGTATAGTGACCTGTCACGGATCGCCATGGAACGGGCCAAATCTGCCCGGGAAGCAGTACAGGTCATCGGCGCCCTTATCGATGAATATGGCTATTCCACCTACGGTGGCAATTCGCACCTATTCGCGGATGAAGCGGAAGGCTGGGTTCTTTTAAATTTTGCTGGCGGGCAGGGATTATGGATTGCCGAGCGACTCGGACCCGATGACATCCGCATGTCCTATCCGGGTTATATCGGTGACATCCCCCTCGATTTTCAACAGCGTGATGACTTTATGGGCTCGGCCAACTTCATTGATTTCGCGGTTGCCCAGGGATGGTTTGATGCTGGTAGTGGCGACGCTTTTAATGTGACGAAGATCTATGGTGTTGAAGCTGAGCGTTATCCTCGTAGTGAAATGGAAGCCGAACTCCGGGCCGCGGCGCCCATTGACCTGCGTGCCATGATGGATGCCGTGCGGGATCCCCGCATTGCCAAAGATTCCACCGGCTATGGTCAGGTGGCCGCCCTCAAACGCAATGCCCATCCCGAGCTCAATCTGCTGTGGATCGCGCCGACAAGCTCGGTCACCGCGCCTTTTATTCCTTATCGTATTGGGGTGCAGTCCATCGCCCCGCAGTTTGGTAAACACCGCTACCTCACCAAGGGTGAGGCGGCGGGTTTCCTGCTCGAAGACTGGCAGATTCAAGAGGCCACCGAGTTCTCTGGACGCACCTTTAAACGTTTGATGTACTTCACATGCGATCATCCTGAACAGTTTTTACCCGAGGTCACAGAGGCGCTCATGGCTTTTGAGGCGCGACTGATGGCGGAGCAAGAGACGGTTGTCGAGATCGTCTCCACACTATTCAAAGCAGGCAAAGATAATCTAGCAAAGGACTACCTCACGCAGTACAGCGCTGACGCCGGTGCTGCTGGGTTACGGCTGGGGAATGCGCTACTGGCCAGCATCGAGGCGCGCACCGAAGTGCTCTACGGTTACCGAGCGCCCGAAGGCGACGTGGTCAGTGAACTGACCTATGATCGAATCAGTTGCCAGATAAAGTCTGACTGAGGGTTCGGCCTTGATGTTGCGATGGGGCAGGAAAAATTCGGCACTGATCCGTGCAACTTTTGCGTATTGATTGATCGGGGTAAAACCTGCCTGAAACCAAAAGCGCCCGATCTGCTTTCTTCCCTAGGCCACTGGGCGAGCATCTTCCTTTCAATCACGACCCTCAAATCACTGCAACGTGTTACAGGTGCGTGACGGGCGCAAGATGCCGGCTTGGCGACAACGTCAATCTGTTAGTTGTAGACTCTTCGAAATGAGGTGATTGACGCGACAATTTTGCCTTTCGATGCTAGCAGGCTGTGTGATCTAACCGTTGGCTTGACGACGCTTTGCTTAAAGTAGGGCGCTTCTTTTAACACTTTGATGAATGGTGGTGGGTTTTATGAAATTACCTTATTGCTGTAATACTGTTTACTTTTATCGTTGTTTTTCACGTTGTGGTTTGTTGGTGGCCGCGCTCTTTCTAAGCGGCTGCGATCGTGTTGACACAGAAGCGCCCGCGATGACCCTCAACGACTGGTTCGACGCGCGTTATGAGGAGGAATTACAGTTCTCGCCCATAAGCCTTACCTATATGGGCCGCAAAGACCGAAATGACGAATTGGATGATATAAGCTTTGAAGGGTTTAAAGCGCACCTCGCCTGGAAGCAGCAAACCGTTGCTGATCTTGATCGGTTGTTCGACTACGACAGTCTGTCTATGGAAGAGCAGACGTCATTTGATATCTGGACCTATCAATATGAGCGTATGCGCGGGGCTGAGGATTTTTTCTATAGTGGCCTGACGTTTGACCAAATGAATGGTGCGCAGAGCCAGCTTCCAACTTTTCTGATTAATATTCATGAAGTGGATGATGCCGAAGACATGACGGCCTACATCGCGCGGATCAAAGCGGTGGGGCCCTACATGAGGACGGCATTAAACAATGCCAAACGCACCTCGGCGCTGGGTGTCACAACGCCCGGATTCGCTTTGGACGGCGTCATAGAACAATCTAAAGCGATTCTTAGTGGTGCACCTTTTGCGGCCAACGAGTCTACCGGCGCGTCCAGTGAAGACAGTCCGATTTGGGCGGATATTAAACAGGAAATTGCCGTTTTACTTGAAACCTCACGGATCACTGTTGACCAAGGCGATCAATTACTGAGCAGCGCAAAGTCAGCGCTGCTACAAGATTTTCAACCCGCCTATCAAGCGGTCATTAACTGGGCGGAGGCTGAACAAGATAAAGTGCCGACGAAGTCGACGGGTGTTGGCAGCCAACCCAATGGCGCCGCTTATTATGAATATCGTTTAGCCAGCCAGACCACGACCAGTTTGAGCGCTGATGAGATTCATAACATGGGGTTGGCTGAAGTTGCGCGCCTGCGCGACGAGATGGCCTTGATCATGGCGGAAGTGAATCATGAAGGCGACCTCGATAGTTTTATGGACACGGTGCGCCGCGGTGACTGGAACTATTACCCCAATACGGACGTTGGACGACAAGCGTATTTAGACGATGCCACAACGGCGATTAACGCCTTGAAGCAGCAGATCCCAGATTATTTTGGCCTACTGCCTAAGGCGGACTTGGTCGTCAAGCGGGTCGAGTCGTTTCGAGAGCGCGACGGTGCCGCCCAGCATTACTATCGAGGAACCGCTGATGGCGCGCGTCCAGGCGTTTATTATGCCCACTTGTCCGATATGACGACGATGCCAAAAAGTTTGTTGGAGGTTGTTGCCTATCACGAGGGTATCCCCGGCCATCACATGCAAATCTCCATTGCTCAGGAATTACAGGGGCTGCCATTGTTTAGAACGCGCGCTGGCTTTACGGTCTATAGTGAGGGCTGGGCGCTGTACTCTGAGGTGTTGGCGAAAGAGATGCCAACAACCTACGTGAGCGCCTATTCGCGCTTTGGCCAGCTGACGTCTGAAATATGGCGCGCCATCCGTCTTGTGGTCGACACCGGGTTGCATGCTCGCGGTTGGACGGAGCAAGAGGCGATTGATTATTTTCTGGCCAACTCGCCCCAGCCTTTAGAGAACGTCCGGTCTGAAATACAACGCTATATCATCATGCCGGGTCAGGCGACGAGCTATAAAATTGGCATGCTGAAAATCCAAAGTCTGCGGACGAAGGCGGAATTAGCCTTAGGCGAAAAATTTGATATACGGGCCTTTCACGACACAGTACTTGGCGGCGGCGCGCTGCCCTTGTTTCTGCTGGAGCGGCGAGTAGACCGTTGGATCGAGCGTGCTCTGAAGCAGGCTTGACCAATGATCAACGTCCAAAAGACTAAAAAGACCTTGTTAAGATCGAAAGAGGTGATCTAGAGACCGTTGCGATGGATGAAGTCGAACTTGTTGAATTAACGAAGAACGCTTGCACGCTCCTAGACCGGGTTGCGAGCGAGGTTTTTGATGGCCCGGTGGACCCTGTCCAACTGGCGGCCTTTATCGCTGATCCCCGCCATATTATGGTTTTGGCCGTCAAGGACGCTTGGGTTGTGGGCATGGGATCGGCTGTTGAGTACTTCCACCCGGATAAAAATCCTCAGTGCTGGATTAACGAAGTTGGGGTAGGCGCTGATTATCGTGGTCAGAGAATTGGGGTCATGATCACTGAGTGGTTAATACAGCGGGCAAAAGCGCTCGGGTGTGACGCGGTTTGGCTGGCGACCGAGGCCGACAATTTGGCAGCGGAGCGGTGCTATCAGCGTGTTCAGCCTCAACCCATTAGCACGCCCGTTGTGATGTACGATTTTAAGCTTTAACAGGTTAGATAACCGGTTTGCCAAATGTCATGGTTGGGCGACGCGGCGTCAGCGTGTCTTCAATCGAGCCGGCACAGCGTTATAAGTCGTGTTGGTTCGTGGTTATGATTTTAAGTTGTTGCCGGCAATGCCGATTGGGAGCACGCGAAGGTGCGCTGGACCGCCAACTGGATCCCTTCGAGCAGGTTCCTCATCACCGGTTGCTTGTTTTTGTGATTAACGGCGGTATTGGCCATTGCGAGTCAGGCAACAACCAAGCGTTCATCGGTCTGTTGCCCGGGCATTAATTTATGCTGGACACAAATCAACCTTCAAAGTGATTTTGGCTCAGCGGCAGTAGAATTATGTCGCCAATTAATGCGCCAGCTATCTTTATCAGTAACCCTTTTTAGACGCGCGTTATGTGATAACCTTCGCGAGGTCTGAGTTTGTGATGGTGATAGCAGATTGGACTTACTTTTTGTCACCAAAGGTAGATAGAGTTATGAGTAAAGGTACAGTTAAGTGGTTTAATGCAGACAAAGGTTTCGGTTTTATTACACCAGAAGATGGCGGCAAAGATTTGTTTGTTCATCATTCAGAAATTCAAGCAGGCGGCGGTTTCGCAACATTGAATGACGGCCAAGCGGTTGAATTCGAAGTTGGTGAAGGCCAGAAAGGGCCTTGCGCTAATAAAGTGGTAGCCGTTTAATTTTGTTGTAAAAAATTAGGGAAGTCGGTTGCGCTACGCGCGATCGCTTGCTTAAGGTTTGCGCAAATTTTTCTCAGGTTTTGGCAGTGCCCTGTAGGCACTTGCAGCAATATCCAGATAGTCTCTGGCGTTGGTGCGAAGATCTTAGCACTGCAGCCAGGTGAATAGACAGCGACTGGTCCTGTGTTCGTTCACGAATTGCAGGACGATTCGCATCCCAGGTTCAGGTTGGCCTCCTTACAATTCTGGCGTTTTGCGCCCGAATTGTTTTTTGTGGGCGAAAAGAAAGTTCCGCTTAGTTTGATGCAAGGCGCAAAACAGGCCGCGCGAAAGCGCCCTGTGGGCTTCGCCGTGATGAATGTCGACGCCAAGCAGGCTTCAGAAAAAGCAGAGGAAGGTCATCACGCAAGGCCCTTCCGCCAGCGACCGTCTAGGAATGCGCGCGATGTGATGACCGCTGACATTGACTCGGCATTATTGCCAGGCAAACCTCACTTTATCGCGAGATCGGCGGCCTCGAAGACAAGGGTTTTGGTCACGAAATTAAGCGTGCCGACCGCGTAGGTGAATTTGCCATTACTGGCTGCATCCAAGGTGTGTAATTTAAATAGGTTGCCATCCTTAACGTAAACGCCTTGTAACGTCGCTGTGACGATATCCTCCCCGTTTTGTGTCCAGGCAAAACCCGTAAACTCGCCTCGATCGCCCAATGCCTGCTTGTCCGTAAAGACATACGACAGATAGGCGCGACCATAAGGTCCCGCTTCTCCTGAGGCCGATACCTCATAGTCCTTGCCGTCTCGGGTAAACGTGGAATCGATGGTAAATTGTGCTTGAAAATGATTGCTCAACTTCGGCGCAAGTGCGTCCCCTAACGCGCCCACTGACAAGACCAATCCCATAACCAACAACATTAAATGTTTCATCTCTTCCTGCTCCTTGATGGTGAGGCTACAAGGCTAGGACGCGACTGCCCGTTGATCAAGTTTCGTTCGGTTTTGGTTAAGGCCTTATTTGGCTAACGCAAGGGTAACGGCTAGATCACCAGGAATAGGGACTCGTTTCTGCGCTCAAAATATGTTGGTATCCGCATCAGCCGCTCAGTCTTAGTTCATCTCCATGCCGCCTGCAACGGTGAGCGCGATACCGGTTACGTTATTGGCGCGGGCGAGATAGAGCACGGCATCCGCCATATCCTGCGCGGTCTGGGCGACCCCCATCGGAATCAGCTGCTGGGTTTGGGTTGCGAAATCAACAGGTGTTGCATTGTCAGCATTGTTCTTTGGGATCAAATGATCCAGCCACATCGCGGTGCCGACGATGCCGGGGCAGATGGCATTCACTCGGATCTTATCCTGGGCAAGTTCCTGAGCCATAGACTGGGTGATCCCGATTGCCGCGAATTTCGAGCCGCAATAGGCGGCCATGTTCGACACGCCCTTCTTTCCCGCAATCGACGCCGTGTTAACAATGCTGGCATTGTCGGCAACCAAAAGGTGCGGAATAGCGGCCTTCGACATCAGGAAAATACCCTTGGTGTTAACGGCAAAAATCCGATCCCAGGCCGCTTCACTGAATTCTGTAATGGGGCCGGAGTCAACGATCCCGGCATTGTTCACCAGCAAGTTGAGTTGGCCAAAGGTCTCGATGGTTTTTTGAACGGCCTGCTCACACGCTGCGTTATTGGTGACATCGACCGTGCATACCGCGAAAGGCGGAGTGTTATCGGTGAGCGGCGAGTCGGCTTGTAGCGCCTGCGCGATATCGCTCGATTGTCCGAGTTCATAGTTCCAGGCTTGGTTTGCCCCAAGATCTGCGGCCATGACGCGATAGCCTGCGGCAATGAGACTTTGCGCGATGGCAAGGCCAATCCCCCGGGCCGCGCCGGTGACCAAGGCAACAGGTGGTTGGCTCATAAGGCTTCTCCTGCAAAGGCCGATTTCAGCGCGCTCACCACCGCTTCAAGCAGGCGGCGGCCGTCATCGGTGACCGGTGCCAGTTGCATGAGCAAATGCACTTGGCCGGGCCAGTTTGAAAGGGTCACGGTATTGCCAGCCTCGGTTAACCGGTTTGCATAAGCAATGCCCTCATCTCGGAGCGGGTCGAGTTCGCAGACCGCGATGTAGGCGGGCGCCAGGTTCGATAAGTCCTCAGCTAGAATCGGTGATAGGCGCCAATCGCTGGCGGACAAAGTCGTTTCTGATCCAGAAAGCGTCTCTCGCGCAAAAAACCGCATGGTCTCAAGGGTGAGCAATGGGCTGTCTTTGTTCTCATCAATTGATGGGTAGGCGAAGTCGTGCACGTCATCGAGATAAGATCGGGTATCGGTGACGGGATACAGCAGGATCTGTAACGCGAGTGAGATTCCTTCTGCTCGCGCGCAAATTGCGAGATAAGCCGCGAGATTGCCGCCGGCTGAGTCGCCCCCAATCGCGATTTTCTTGGGGTCGATGTCAAATTCATCGGGGTTGCTTGCGATGTATCGCAGCGCATCGAGACTGTCGATATGACCCGAGGGAAAGGGGTGTTCGGGCGCAAGCCGATAGTCCACACTGATGACGGTCGCCCCGCTTAACTGCGCTAGCTGCCGGCACTGATGATCATGGGTGTCTAGATCTCCGATCACCCAGCCGCCGGCGTGATAGTACACAAGGCAAGGTGCTTCATTTTGTTCGTGATCCCGATAAATTCGGATTGGAATCTCGCCAAGTGAGCCTGCAATCGTGGTGTTTTGCACGCTTTGAAGCGCTGGCCCGGGCCCAAAGGCCGCGGCAATGCCAAGATAACCAGCACGAGACGTAGCAGGTGATGGCGGTCTAACCGGCGCCTCGGGATCAACGCCTGCAAAAAGCGTTGCTAAAAACGCAGCGGTTTGGGGGTTAAGGGCCATATAGCGTACTCCTGAGGGCAAGGTTGCCAAGCATCGCCCAGGCCTTGCTGCAGGTCAATCACGTGCCTGGCATCTGGGTATCAATAACCGCGCCGCTTGCGCTTACTCACTTTCTTGGTATGTCCGAATCGTTCAAGTGATCCCGCATCGGTAAAACCCGGTTCTTGGCGCAACAAAAGTGGCTCAGCTCAAGTATCATGGGCAGATTCAAAAATAATTTAAGGAGAACATCGATGGCGCCAATTCCTCAAGGTGGCACCGTAGCCGTAACAGGCAGCGCGGGCTTTATTGGCGGTTGGGTTGTGCACCAACTATTAGAGGAAGGCTATCGGGTGCGGGCTTGCGTGCGCGACGCGAATGACGACGACAAAGTGGGTTTCTTAAAAGCAATGCCCGGTTATGCCTCGGGTCGTCTGTCTCTGCACTCCGCAAACTTGGATGAGGCGGGCTGTTTTGATGAGATCTTTAAAGGCTGCCAGGGTGTGGCGCACTTATCTCACGTCAGCACCTACGATGACATGGAGTATGTGAAGCGGGTTTGTGATCACGTTATCAATAGCGTCAATCAGTCGGAAACGGTGAATCGAGTGGTGGTGACGTCCAGTATTGCAGCGGTCATGTCCGAGTCCGATATGCAGGAACTTGTGCGCCGACCGGTGCTTTACGAAGACCGCTATCCCGATGAGCAAAACCCGAAACGTCAAGCCAATCGCGGACAAGGTTATTCCATGGGCAAGGTGCTGGCTGAACGAGCCTTTGCCGATGCAGCTGAGGAGAGTGGTCGATGGGACGCGATTACCTGTTGTCCTGGGGATAACGTGGGGCCGATCCTGTCGGCGCATCAAAAGAATTTTGGACCCTGGCAGCATCATATCGAGACCATGCTACTGGGTCAGTACTCACAGAACGTGATCGGTGCGTATCGGGCTTGGTTTACGGTTGACGTGCGAGACGTTGCCGAGGCGCACATTCGAATGCTTGAAAGCGTTAATGTGCAAAATGGCGAGCGATACATTGCTTGGTCGACCGAGACCCGCAATGTCGAAGACGTTTGCGCAAGTATCGATCGGCTGCTGCCAGAGCTGGGTTTTGCGGGTGCTGAACTCATTGACCCATTGCCTGAATCGGTGCAGGCGAAAGAGGCGCAATTTCGAGCCATTTGGGGCGGTTGCGATCTGCGCAATGATCGCATTTGTGACACGCTCGGCATGGCGTTTCGGCCGCTGGACGTTTCCATTCGAGACTGTGTGGAAACGCTCATCTCCGTCGGGGGCGTTGAGCCCGTGCGAAGGCCGGGGTTTTAGCACGGGATCATTGGGTCTGCGAGACGACCCGATAGTTTGGAACAGATACTGAAGTGGGCCCTAATTGCACCCGGAAGTTGGCACTCAAAAAGCGCCTATAAAATCCGGATGCTTCAAAAAGGGATGTCGTCGTCAAAATCGGGTGGGATTTGGCTGTAGTCACCCGGTGGTGGTTCTTGTCTGCCGTCGCTTCCCGCGCTTAGGGAATCGATCTTCCAAGCTTGTAAGCTGGTAAAGCATTTTTCTGGGCGGTCGTTCCCGGTCCAAAGACGGCCGTTCAGATTGAACTGCGTACTAATCTCATCGCCAATTTGGTACTGGTCCATCAGGGCGCATTTGTCTTTGATCAGTTCCAAAGCAATATAGTTGGGGTAATCACTATTTTCGCCCTCGCCCGTGAGCTTTAGAACAAACTCGCGTTTGGTAAAACCGTTTTGACCATACTCGGTGGTCTCGCCAATGGAATGAACAACACCCTGAACCTCAAAACTCTTCGACATCAAATGGCCCTTAAATCCTAATTTGCTAAAGGTTGCAGGACCTCATTTTCAGGTCTCAACCGCGTTGGTGTTGGAATTCTACACGCAATATCTGGGAATAAAAGTTTGTTCGGGTTTGTAGATCGGCTGAAGGCTAAATTGGACACACAGATTCAAGACGAGGGTTAGATGGCCACATCAAATCGAGCGAGCGTGGGACGTGTTGTGGCAAATTTTGGATTAAAGGCTGAGCTTCATAACCGCCGTGTTTTCTGGCGAGTTGGCACCAGGTGTGGAACAAGCCTGCCGCAAAGCCGAATCACGATACGGGCGTGTATCTACGGCACGCGCTAGGCAACCTTGGTTAGAGCGGGCGAATCCATGGCAGGCGCCAGGTTGCCCGCGTCCGTAAAGACCAACACGCCATCTTCAATCGGCGCGCGCCGAATCATTTTCTTATCCAGCTTGTAGTCTTGGGTGTTGCGCCAAGGGCCTTGCCCCTGTTTTGGGAACAGGTGCATCATTCGCCGCATGTAACCCGCCGAGAAGTCCTCGATCCAGTCGCCGGTTGGCATGTTGGCATCCTCAGGTCGCAGCGTGGGTGTTGCCACGGCTTGCTGGTGCGCGGTCATATGGTTGAGCAATCGGCAGACATATTCTGCTGTCAGGTCGGCGCGCAAAGTCCAGGAGGCATTGATATAGCCAAAGGTATGGGCCATGTTGGGAATGCCCGAGTACATCATGCCTTTGTAGGTAAAGGTGTCTGGGAAGTTGATCGCTGTGCCGTCTAGATCAAAGGCAATCCCGGACATCACCGTCAGAGTAATCCCAGTTGCGGTGACGATAATATCGCCAGTGACTTCGGTGCCGTCTTTCATTAAAAGGCCCTGCTCAGTCCAGGTTTCAATGTCGCCGGTGACAACCTCGGCGCTGCCTTCATTAATCGACGTGTATAGATCGCCATCCGGGATCAGGCACATCCTCTGATCCCAAGGGTTATAGCTCGGCGTGAAATGCGCCTTAACCATTTCTTCGCCGAGATTGGCGGTGGCCATACCGAGCAGTTGCGCTTTGGTTTTGGCGGGCTGGCTTCGGGTTTGGCGGTAGAAATAACCGCTGAGGGTCGTGTTTTTCAGTCGAGTAATCGCATAGGCCCACTTCTCCGGGAGCCACTTGCGCAGAGTGTTGGCAATTTTATCTTCGGCGGGTCGGGAAACTACGTAAGTGGGTGAGCGCTGAACCATGGTGACCTGGGCCCCTTTTTGCGTCATCGAGGGGACAATGGTCATGGCAGTTGCGCCACTGCCTATGACGATCACCTTTTTACCGTTGTAATCGAGGTCTTCTGGCCAAAATTGAGGATGTAGAACCTGGCCTTGGTAGCGTGATTCACCCGGGAATTCTGGTCGATGGGGTTTGTCGTAACTGTAATAGCCGCCGCACATAAACAAAAAGTCGCCAGATATCTTGGTTGTGCTGCCATCGGA
>ENA-OWPI01002628-OWPI01002628.1-marine-metagenome-genome-assembly--contig:-NODE-2628-length-16514-cov-3.711079_pt1 | contig 16514 bp, 18 predicted proteins | sample MGYA00238138_ERZ651775 | MGnify/ENA primary metagenome ERZ651775 (study PRJEB26906, sample SAMN06265043) | marine metagenome | isolation source: Helgoland LTER site | place: Germany:Helgoland, sampling...
AAATAAAACGCGATCGCTTTTTCGCAAATGGCTCAAGTCCGGGTACAAACGACCTTTTTAGTTGGCACATAAAAGGCAAAGGCTCAGAGCTTTTCATTCAATCGAACGGTGAACAGTTCCATTGGCAATCGGGAAGTAATGAAGGTTCTTATGAATTGAACAACTCAAAGCAGGAGTTGATGATGGAGGGCCTTAAGGCAGTTTCTTACACTTCCGAAGGAAAAAAGGTACTTCCATTAAATCTCAAAAAAGGTGATCAGGTCCTCGTTTTGCAAGGACAGGCCAAGTTGGAGGGGCATTCATTGGATGAATAGCGCTCTTTGGTAATACAAAGCTCTGGAGACTTAAAATTGCGCTTAAGCACACGAACTTGCATTTTGGTGGTAAGTTCTTCCTAGAAGCCGACTTCAAACTCACAGTCTTTTCTAGTTTCGACTAGAATACATTTCACATGAAAGTTGCCATCATCGGTGGGGGAGCAGCGGGCTTCTTTTCCGCCCTCTCAGTAAAAGAACATCATCCTGAAGCTGAAGTTATCCTCTTCGAGAAATCGCAAGAGTTGCTTTCCAAGGTTCGCATTTCGGGTGGGGGCAGATGCAACGTCACCAATGCTCTCAGCTCAATCAGCGCATTCAGCAAGTCGTACCCAAGGGGAGCTAAGTTTCTCAAGAAAGCATTTCAAATCTTCAACAATCAAGACAGCATCCAATGGTTTGAATCGAGAGGCGTTCCGCTGAAGGTTGAACCCGATGGACGCATGTTTCCTATTTCAAATAAATCGGAAAGCATCGTCGAATGCCTGATGAATGAGGCGAAGAAGCTGGGTGTTCAGATTGAGATGGGAGTCTCCGTTGGAAATATTCAGCCAAATCAAGAACAAATTGAAATCGATTTTATTCGTGGAAAGGAAAAACCAGAGCTCTTCGATCGGGTGATCGTGGCTTCAGGGGGTTCACCACGAAGAAAAGGACTTGAATGGCTTGAAGAACTTGGACACCAGATTGAAGAACCCGTTCCTTCCTTGTTCACCTTTAATATGCCCAAGGAAGACGTCGTTTCGCTCATGGGGGTTTCAGTTCAAGATGTTGCAGTAAGCATTCAAGGCAGCAAGTACAGAAGCAGCGGACCTTTATTGATTACCCACTGGGGCATGAGTGGCCCAGCCATTCTGAAGTTGTCGGCCTTTGCAGCTCGGGAACTCGCCCTAAGACACTATACATTCAAGGCTCAAATTTCATGGATTGGATTCATCAACCAGGAAGAGGTTCTTGCGGAACTGCAAAAGAAAGTCACTGCGGAGCCCACGAAAACTTGCCTGAAAGCCAAGCCCTTTGATTTTCCGCAACGCTTCTGGGCTTATCTCCTGCATAGATGCAATCTTCCTGAAAATCAGCTTTGGGGTGAATTGGGCAAGAAAAAACTCGATAAGCTGATCAGTGTTCTATCCAATGACATCTACGAGGTGCAAGGAAAAACAACCTTTAAAGAAGAGTTTGTTACCTGCGGCGGACTTGCACTCACAGAAGTAGATGCAAACATGCAAAGTAGAAGAGTGTCTGGGCTCTATTTCGCCGGAGAAATCCTCGACATAGACGGCATTACAGGCGGCTTCAATTTTCAAGCTGCTTGGACAACGGGATACATTGCAGGGCAGTTGAAGTCCTAGTTAGGTGCACCAATACCTTCCATTAGGAGTTTAACTTCAAATTGGTCGAACAGACAACATATATTGAAGCAAGGAATTTATAGCATTGCAGTGTGAGGGAATTCTTCAAGAAAGTTCGAAAGCGTACGGCAGACATCTGCGCTCCAATAAGTCCGGAAGACAGCATTCCGCAACCTGCGGTTTTTGTTAGTCCGGCTAAATGGCACTTAGGTCATACAACCTGGTTCTTCGAGGAGTTTGTTTTGTCGAAATACAATCCGGATTACAAACGCTTTGATGAGGACTTTGCCTTTCTCTTCAATTCCTACTACAACTTGGTGGGGGAGCGCATTCAAAGAAATTCTAGAGGAAACCTCACACGGCCCAAACTCGATCTAGTTTATCAGTATCGAGCTTATGTTGAGCAAGCTATACTTGCTCTCAGCGATGATGTTCTCGAAGAAGCGAAAGAAGTGCTTGAACTGGGTTTAAACCACGAACAGCAGCATGAAGAGCTCTTGCTCACAGATCTGAAATTCATTCTTTCCCAAAATCCGCTCAAGCCCGTTTACAAGAAAGATTTTGACCTTGCCGGCGGAAGTCAAGGTGCAGGAGAATGGCTCAAGATTTCTGAGGGCTTGCATTCCATTGGTAATGACGGAAAAGGTTTTGCCTACGACAATGAGTTCGGACGACACAAGGTCTACTTGAATGCATTTGAGATTTACTCGGAATTGGTTACCTGCGGGGACTATCTTGAATTCATAGAAGATGGTGCCTACGAGCGATTTGAGCTCTGGCTGGATGAAGGATGGGCATGGATTCAAGACGAAAAAATTAAAGCCCCGCTCTATTGGTTTAAGGAGGATAAGAGCTGGAAACGCTATTCTTTAGCTGGCGTCCTTGATTTAAACAATGAAGAGATACTGAGTCACATAAGCTATTATGAGGCAGCCGCTTATGCAGAGTGGAAAGGCTTGCGTCTGCCCACTGAAGCAGAATGGGAAATAGCTTCGGAGCACTTCAACTGGGGCCAAAGGTGGGAATGGACCAATAGTGCTTATTTAGCATACCCAGGTTTTGCGAAACCCGAAGGATCCGTTGGCGAATACAACGGAAAATTCATGATCAATCAAATGGTGCTGCGTGGAGCTTCTTCCGCCACTTCCGAAGGACACAGCAGGGCTACATATCGAAACTTCTTTCACCCCCATTACCAATGGCAGTTCAGCGGGATACGTCTGGCCAAATAGAGAGCCCAGTAAATCGTCAATTCGCTCAAGACCTAAAGGAAGGTTTTGAGCAAGAGTTGAAACACATTCCGTCGAAGTACTTCTACGACGATCAAGGAAGCAAGCTCTTTCAGGCGATTATGGGCATGCCTGAATACTATCTCACAGATGCGGAATTTGAGATTCTTGAAACCCAATCGATGGCGATCCACAAACAGCTCGCCTGGCAAGAGCCTTTTCGCATTGTTGAACTGGGAGCTGGAGATGGTAAAAAAACCATTCAGATGCTGCGTGCCTTTGAACAGGCTGGACTCGATTTCATTTTCAGTCCTCTCGACATTTCAGAGGAGGCAATTCGACTCCTTGAAGCGAGTGTAAGAGAGCAATTGCCAAGCATAAAGATGGAATCTCACGTGGGTGATTACTTCGACTATCTCGGCGATTCCGGTACGCATAAATTGCCTACGCTCATTCTCTTTTTGGGTTCCAACATTGGCAATTACAATGAATCGTCTGCTACTGATTTATTGAAGCTCATAGCTTCCAACATGAACGAAAAGGACGCGCTCTTGGTGGGCTTTGATTTGAAGAAAAACCCCAATACCATTAAGCTTGCTTACGACGACCCACATGGGATCACTAGGGCTTTCAACCTAAACCTATTGGAACGTGCAAACCGAGAACTCGGGGCCGATTTCGCTTTAGATCAATTTGATTTCTATTGTCATTACAGTCCGGAAAGTGGAGAAGTAAAGAGTTATTTGGTGAGCCTGAAAAAACAAACGGTGGATTTCAAGCATTTGAACTGGCAAGTTGACTTTGAAGCCAATGAATTGATTTGGACGGAGATGTCGAAGAAATATTCGGTGGAACAAATAGACAAGCTTGGAGCTGGAGCGGGTTTGCAGACGGAAAGCCAATTTTTAGATTGCAAGCATTTCTTTTCCGATTGCCTATTTCGAAAGCAACCAACACATTGATGCGACCAGAATACATGCGTTTTGAAGCGCAAGTTCACAAGGCCGCTCAGATCTTATCCCTAACGGCCATCAACTTTGGAGATGCTGAGGAAGACGACATTCACACGACACTGGGTTATAACGATGGCGAGGGGCTTCTGAAGGGGCTTCCAGTGGACATCAATGGCAGAAAGCTTTGGTTGGCCTTAAACGTAGACGAATGGAAACTATCTCATTGGGAAGGAAATGAAGAGCTTTCTTGCATCGATTTCAATGGCAAGTCGTGGGAAGAGCTGCATGCGGCATGGCGAGATTGGTTAAGCTCTTTGGGCGCTGAAGCAAGCAAAGAACTGAATTATAATTTACCAGAATCGGATGCCTATAAATTTTCTGTTTTTGAAGAGTTTGATCAAAAGGTCATTTCGGAATGGAAAGAAAACAGAGCAACAGCCAATCGAGTATTTCGAGATCTTGTTGAATGGTGCGGAATTGACAGCCCCATTCGCATTTGGCCTCACCACTTCGACACTGGAGGCTACTTCGTGATCGATGCTGACGACAAAGGCGTAAGAGCCAGTATAGGAGTAGGACTGGCCGTTGCCGATTCAGTAGTTTCTGAACCCTATTATTACCTCTATGGTTGGACTCGTGATGGAGAAATTGACTTCTCCAAAGCCCCCAAACTTAAACGAGGGGAGTGGCGAACCAAAGAATGGAAGGGTGCCGTACTAAGTGTAAGCACCTTGACCAATCAGTCGGAGGAATTGAACAATTTTTGTCATCAATCATTTACCTTTTTGAAGGAACAAATACAATCAACATGAAAGCAGTTTGGAACGATAAAGTCATCGCAGAAAGTGAAGACACAGTAGTTATTGAAGGAAACCACTATTTCCCATCAAACAGTGTCAAGAAGGAGTTTTTCAAGGATTCCTCAACACATACAGTTTGTCCGTGGAAAGGCACAGCTTCATACTATAATGTTGAAGTAGATGGGAAGTCGAACGCAGACGCTGCTTGGTACTACCCAAGTGCATCGGCATTGGCCAAAAACATTGAAGGATATGTGGCTTTCTGGAAAGGTGTGAAGGTGACTGAATAAGTCGGCCAAAACTTCTAAAACTATTGATCAAGCGGTAGAGGTGAAGTGGGATGAAGAGGGCTTTGACTTTCGCATTTCAGTTCACCTCTTTCTTTTGCAATCACTTAGGCTGAAAGCAATACAGCATCTCATCTTGCGCTACATTTGCCCGCTTCGAATAAACCCATAGCCCTCGATGAGCGCTCGTAAAAACGCTTCACTCATTTTCATCTTCATCACCATTTTGGTTGATGTTATAGGCTTGGGAATCATCATTCCCGTAATTCCTTCCTTGATTCAATCATTGATGGGGGGAGATTTAAGCGAAGCTTCCTTCATTGGCGGTTGGCTGTTGTTTGCCTTCTCCATCATGAGTTTCTTCTTTGCGCCTGTTCTCGGTGAGCTCAGCGACCATTTTGGCAGGAAACCAGTTTTACTCATCGCCTTATTTGGCTTGGGCCTCGACTACATTTTTCATGCTTTTGCTCCGAGCATCTTTTGGCTGTTTGTAGGTCGAGTATTGGCCGGAATCATGGGAGCGAGTTTCTCAGTAGCCAATGCCTACGTTGCAGACATCAGCAAGCCAGAGGAGAAAGCGAAGAACTTCGGGATGATGGGCGCCGCCTTTGGTTTGGGATTCATTATTGGTCCAGCAATGGGTGGAATTGTGGCCGAATCATTTGGTGTGAAAGCGCCATTCTTACTCGCCGCAGCTTTGAGTCTGCTAAACTTGACTTATGGATTGTTCGTGCTTCCCGAATCACTTCCTGTTGAAAAGAGGAGGAAGTTCGATTGGAGAAAAGCAAATCCTCGCGGATCCTTTTTAAAGCTAAAGAAGTATCCATTGCTCATTGGTTTTGCCGCTGCCTTCTTTTTAATCCATTTAGCAGGTCATGCCGTGCAGTCTACCTGGACGTTCTTTTCCATGCTAAAATTCAGTTGGACAGAGGCAGATATTGGTTATTCATTGGGTTTCGTTGGAATTATGGTTGTTTTGGTACAGGCAGTTCTTGTAGGTTGGTTCGTAAAAACCTTGGGCAATCAAAGAACTGTAATCATTGGTTTTGTGCTCTGGGGAGTAGGCATGCTCACCTTTGCATTCGCTGAATATGGTTGGATGCTCTATCTGGGAATCATTCCATATACCCTTGGAGGAATTGCCGGTCCTACGGTTCAAGGAATAATGTCCAATCAGGTCCCCGACACCGAGCAGGGGGAGCTTCAAGGCGCCTTAACGAGTCTCATCGCCCTCACTTCTATCATTGGCCCAGTGCTAATGACGAGCATCTTTTCCTACTTCACCCAAACAGGTGGTGACTATTTCATCCCGGGAGCGCCTTTTATCCTAGGGACGGTCTTCGCCGGATTATCTCTATGGTTGGTAATACGAGCCTTGGGGACTTTGCGGAAAAGTGAAATAAGGCCTGAATAGAATCAAGCTTTGTCGATCCTTGCACTCATGTTGTCTTCAGAATGAGTCCTGATGGTTCATTTTGATACTTACCGAATAGGGGGAAATAGGTCTTTCAAAAATTCCAGTCCAAAAACAGCACATACTAGAAGGGGTTTAAAAAAAGCCTAAAAGCAGCCGAAAAAAGGGCGAAATCGGGTCATTTTATTCCTGAGAGGAATATTTTACGTGAAATTTTCTCTTGAGCTTTACGACCTCGTTCTTTTTATTCGTTCTCACAGCCTTCGTAGCATTAGAGAGGTAACCCCCGGGCGTTAGGGTTTTAGCAACATTGATTTTTTCCATTCAGGTAAATCACACGTGTTAGTCCAGAGGAAACCAATAATCTCAGCTGTGGAGGCTGTTTTTTTATGCCTTAAACTGAGCAAGCCAAGTCATGGCATCGATTTCAGTTGGGAACATCTTGTAAGGGAAGTCGGGTTTTTTTTCGACGCAGGGCAAAGAATAAGTTGCCAAGCAATCGCTTGTGAATCGATGGGACCACAATTGCAATTGCCTTGAATGCATTGTAGGAATCCGTGCAAAACATTTCAACTTCTCGAGCCTCTTTGGTTATGTTTCCATACTTCCCTGCAACAACCAGCAGAGCTTTATCCACAGGGTCGAGTTCATTGAAAACTTCCCAAGTCTCTTGAATGAAATCGAGGTCAATGATGTAGTCCTCAGTCTTAAACCGCATCTCCAATAAGCCATCTTCTCGCTCTCCAACAATGGCCAAACTCGTATCGAGCGTGCGGAGCAAGGATGGCTTTTTGTCTTTCACTTGAATTTCGATTAATGGCAGTATACCACTTAAACTGAAGAGCCTAAAGTAACAATTAGAAGCTCTCGCGATGAACTACTCTCCGTGATACAACCAGCGAATTGCTCTTTTCAAGAAACCATCTTTTTTAGGCTTACTTGGATTTGGAGCTGCCTTTTTTGCAGATGCGCTCGAGTTCAAGGGAACAGATTTCACTTCAATTGCTTGCTTCGCTGAAAGAACTTTTTTGTCTTTTGCCTTAATAGCCTTCTGTTGAACGCTGTTTAGATATTTCGTTTTTCGAGCTTCTTTCCGCTTCGCTTCGAAGCGTTCACGTTCTTTTAATTTGCGTTTCTCTTCCCGAGCTTCTTTTTCTTCATCGGATAGGGGAGTGCGTACGGGTCTTTTTCGGACTTCACGTTTAGGGCGTCGCTCTCTTTTTTCAGGAATGCTCTTTTGCTCTGCGGTAGGCTCTTTTACGTCCCCGTTCTCTTCAGTTTCTGCCTCGGGAATTTCAGGGGCTTTAGGTTCAGGTAAATCGATCTTACCAACAACCTTAATTCCTTCCAGTTCGGGTATAATAGCCTTTATGTGTTCTACATTTTCAGGGATTTTCTCTTCAAACTCAATGGCGCCCTCAAGCTCCGATAGAGTTTCAACAGATTCCTCTACAACTTCTTCTTTCTTTTCTTGAATTTGAATGGACCAGTCTTCTTCAACGACTTCATCCTTCTCTTCGACTTTAAATTTTGATCTCAATTCTTCAAGAATCTCGTCATCGAGCTTTTCATTGAATCCTTTTTCTAAAGTTAGTCCTCTCGTTTTCTCGAGGTGTTTAGCGATTGTATTTGGGCTGATTTGCAGTTCACGTGCAATTTGGGCAAGTCTCATGTGTAGTAAATGTGCTGCAAATTTAAGAGCCTCTTTGTTTCAGTTGCCTTCTATTCAAAGAATCTCTAGATTGCGTCGAAATCAAGGAAAGAAAACTGTCCATGAAAGTATTAATTACCGGGTCTACAGGTATGGTCGGAAAGGCAGTATGCCTCGAGTGTTTAGAGGATCCTTTAATCAGTGAAATCGTTTTAATCAACCGAAGTTCATGTGGAATTGAAAATCCGAAAATTCGAGAGATCATCCATCAAGACTTCTTTGACTTGAGCTCCGTACAATCTGAATTTTCCAATATGGACGCTTGCTTCTTCTGCATGGGAGTCTCAGTGGCTGGCATGTCAGAAGAGGAGTACCGCAAAATTACTTACGACCTCACGCTGTATTTCGCACAGGTATTTATTTCTGTTAGTCCCAAAGCCATCTTCACATATGTTTCTGGTGAGTATACCGATTCTACCGAAACCGGACGAGTGATGTGGGCTCGAGTTAAAGGAAAAACTGAAAATGCCATTATGGCCATGGAGTTTACAAAAGCCTATTTGCTTCGTCCGGGATACATACATCCCATGAAGGGAATTCGTTCGCGAACCAAGCTATATGCAATACTCTATGATGTATTGGGGATTTTTTTCCCGATAATTAAATGGATTTCCCCTCACAAAGTGACCACCTCGGTAAATGTTGGCTTAGCTCACATTGAGCTCCTCAATGGCTGCAATAAACGAATACTTCACGCAGTAGAAATCAATGAACTGGCAGAGCGAAACCATCTGCGTCGAGCTAGAAAGTCCTAAAAAAATTGCCTAGAAATGGGCAATCCTGACGGAGCTTAAGTTCTCAACATCAAGTATGAAGTACAGTCCTTTGGGGTAATTGAAAGGGATGCTAAGTGTCCTTTGTAAGGGCTTACTTGAATGAATTTCCCTTCCTTGAAGGTCGACGATTTGAAGACTTCGAATGGATTCAAGGGATTCAATTTTCAGTTCTCCCTCTTCAATCCAAGCACTCATGCTTTTATTGTTTTCAGCTTCAAAGGCGAAACCAAGAGTTTCATCTTCACAGTTTCCATACAATTCCAATTCGATGATTGCTGCGAAACTTGAAAGCTGAGCATTCAAACCAATCGTATGTTCCATTTCAAGAACATTGGCATACACTTGACCTCCTAAGGGGCCTGATGCCGCGTATTCAAAGCGGTAATCCCCAATCGATAAACATAAAGTGGCGTAATCTTCTTGTTTCGCTGTGTCAATCAAAGTTAGATTCCCAGTTGCCAACTTTGTCAAGTTGGTGTCGAACACAGACCATACTACCTCTCCGTCAGCCAAGGCTCCTCCAAAGTTTTGAACCCCGATTTGAAGCTCGATGCATAAATCCTTAGGGCAAAGGTCAACGGGCAGAACAAACTCACAAGCCACGGTATCGCCAATGGTCCAGAGCTCAATGCGCGAGGCAAACTCGAAGGAGTCGTTGGTCGCCACTTTCAAATGGTGCTGACTGAAGGAAGAAATGCCGAAGTAGTTCAGTTCCTCAAAGGCCACCGTATCATTGGCTCCATTGAACATCACAAATTGAGGATAACTAAAGAACTCAGAGCTTGTGTTTTCTACTTCCAGAAGGATTAAAGAATCGGTGAAGGGGTGGCTTGAAATATTGAGTATTTCTAAACTATCGCAAGGACTCTGAGCAAAGGCTGACAGAGAGCCGAGGAGAAAAATCCCAAAAAGAGTATGGCGCATTCAGTTGGTGTTGAGCATTCAAAGAAAGTTCGATTCATATCAAAATCAAGCCGCATTGATTGAGCGGAAGCGATTCATGAAGAATCCCTTTGTCAATTCGTTAAATCTGCGACCTTTGTTAGGGTCTTCAAAAAATGCGCAATCTCGCTACAATATTGATTCTTTCTAGTTGCTTGGCGTCTTGTTCAACCGACTCTTCTGAAATCAAGAAATCGATATCGTCTGATAGTCCGACTGAATCCTACAGCGGAGTTAAAACTGCCCTCGATCGCTTGATGGAGCGTTTGGAAGGTACTTACAGTTCTTACGGTCAGGACAATGCCGGTAGCTCTCCCATCTTCCTAAAGATGACCCGCATTTGGGATCACGATAAGGAATCCAGTTGGCTCTATGTAGAGCATGCATTCTTGAACATGCCTGAATCTCCGCATTACCAAAGGATTTTCCGCATGAAGGAGGACATTTCCATTGACCGAGTGTACATCTATTCTTTTCGCTTTGTAGAAGACTTCCAAGGCATCGGGAAAAGTCTTACGCCTAAGATTCTCGATCTTATGGACGCTGGTTACATTGAAGAAGAACAAGCTTGCCAGATATTCCTTAAGCCGGTCAAACGCGCAAGTGGGATCTACTATAGAACAGCCACCATTGCAGATGAATGCCAGAGCAGTCTTTTTGGAGCCCGGTTTTTAAAGTCTGAAATGCGGGTGTTCGAAGATCGCATTGAACTGTGGGAAAGAGGTGGCTCAGATTACGAAGAAACGGATGAGACCATAGCTAAGGGCTTCGTTTTCAAGAAAGTTGAAGACGTCCAATAAAAGCAATAGCTTTTAAAAATGGCTACGGTAAGCGTTAAAGTCATTCCTAATTCACGAACAAACCTTCTCAAAAAGACAGAAAGTGGCTACCGGATAAAGGTACAGACCCCGGCTGAGGATGGACGTGCAAACAAAGCTGTAATCAAACTTCTGGCAGCGCACCTTGGCTGCAAAACCCATCAAATATCAATTCTTTCGGGGGAGAAATCTCAAGTCAAACGTTTTGAAATCCCCGATTGACTTTTTCGAATCAGCATGGTACATTTACCCAAATCCAACCGGGCAAAATGAAATTCCTACTAAGCTTCATTCTACTTTTTGCTTCTTTCTTAGAAGGAGCTGCACAAATTCCTTTTCATGAAGACACTGGCTTATCCATTGGTGTAAAACCCGCTGGAGTAGGAAGCGTAGATATGGACTACGGCGATTTAAATGGCGATGGAAGCCTAGACTTGGTGATTGTACACCTCGCAGATGAGGGCGAGCAAATTGAGTTCTATGTCAATACGGGAGACCATCATTTTCGCTATGCCAAGGGAATCGAGATTGAAACGGCAAAATCAACGGCCGTCAAGCTTGGCGACCTCGACAACGATGGGGACCTCGACGTGGTGGTAGCGCGCTTCTCTGGCAACAACCGAATTTACTTAAACCAAGGCGACCTTGTTTTCAAGAATAAAGGCGGAACCTTCGGACATACCAAACACACCATTCACGATCTCCACCTAGCCGATATGAACCACGATGGCTTTCTCGACATCATAGTGGCTTACCACAAGGGTAGAAATGAAATATGGCTCAACGACCAATCGGCAAAGTTTAAAGAGGTTCACCATTTTGGCCATGTATTGAGTCCTTCTTACCACATGGAAGTTGGGGACCTCAATAAGGATGGTTTTCTCGATGTAGTGGAAGTAAATGCAAAAGGACACAAGAACTGGATGTACTTGAGTAAAGGCGCGAAGCTTCATTACGACGCAGTTGGCTTCAGTCACCCAAACGTCGACAGCAGGGCGGTGGAGGTGGCCGACTTAAATTACGACGGCAACCCCGACATCCTCATTGGCAATTACAAAGAGTTAAACCAGGTTTTTTATCTCAACGAAAAAGCTGAATTCATCGACACCCTATTCTTTGGTGGTTCAAACGAGAAAACTTCCGACATCTCTGTAGTAGACATGAACAACGAGGGAAAGCTCGACATCCTCTGTGCCCACATGGGAACAGCCAACTCAATTTTTTTCGGAACAGATACCCACAAGAAGTTCATCCGTCAGGATTTGAATGAACACGTGTTCAATACGAGCGCCATTCTAGGCTTAGACTTAAATGGAGATGGACTGATGGACATTGCGGAGACCAACCTCAATCACCGCAACGTTTATTATACTCAGGACGCTCTTCCAATCAAGAAGGTGCCGGAAGGCTTAAAGATTATCGGGAAATAACTCTGAAACTTTTAGGCAATACTCATTCAATCACAAGAACACCTTCAATGTGTTTGCCAACCATACTCTTTATCCGGTACTGATATTCACCCTCTTCCAAGTCGGGTAGAACAAGTTTATTTTCGGTACCAAAGAGTTCTAAAGAAACCACGCGCGTTCCTGATTCATCAAAACACTCGAAATACCGATAATTATTGATTTCGGGAGTTTCAACAGTAATTCTGCCAGAGCTTGGGTTCGGATAAACCTGGTGTGGTGCAAACTGAACCAAACAGTCGTCGGAGGTCCGTCCAAGAACAGTAATCGTCTCAGAATGATGTACTTGTTCCCCTTGAGCGTTTGTAGAAGAAAGGCTAACCTCATAAATTCCACGAGTTTGATAGCTATGCCTTGGGTGACGTTCTGAACTTGAGTTGCCATCTCCAAAGTCCCAATGAGCGTGTAATGAGAAGGATGAAAGATTTTTATACTGCACATCTAAATCTTCATTTACGGCTACAAACTCTGCAGAAGGAATTGGAGCAGATTGATAATCCTTTACGACTTCAATATTGGTTATTGGTGAAATCGCTTGGTTGGGATTACTAATCAAACTTTGACCAGCAACAAGACCCGAACTTAGATCAACGGAAAGAATCTGACCCGCCCTAATGTAGTAATAAAGGCCAGCTACTGGATCTATATCTGAAACTCCACTTTGAAATTGGTCTGCACTTATAACTCCCGGAGAAATAAGAGTAATAACTCCGGAAATGGGGTCCACAGTTGCTAAGCGAAGCTCAGCAGGCTTTGTCGTAAAACCATTGTTATCCCACTTAGAGCCAACGTAATTGAGCCCAAATATTTGATCCGTCAACCAATCGTAAGTAATGTTTGTAATTGGACTTAAAGCATTGTTTGGATTCGTCATGAGCTGATTTCTCAACACAGTTGCAGTAGCAATGTCAACTGTGATAATTGAGCCGCCGCGAATGTAGAAGTAGCGCCCGTTTATTGGGTCAATGTCTGAAACACCACTTTGATATTGATCGGACGAAATGGGACCTGAAGACAGCACCGTCATTACACCGGATACTGGGTCTACTTTTGTAAACCACAATTGGCTGCCTTTGTGGAGCAGTCCGTAGATCAGACCATCTGCCCAATTGAACGCGATGTTGCTGATGGGTTGAGTGAAATTGAAGGAATGGGTTGAACAGCTAATGCTTGGGTTGTAAAAGACCTGACCATTGCTCATATCAACGGTGATGATCTGACCAGCCCGAACGTAATGATAACGTTTGTTGACTGGATCTACATCGCTGATGCCAGAACCAAATTGGTCGCTGCTCGTCGGACTGGATGAGACAAGCGTTAAACCACCGCTAAGTGGATTAACCTTAGCCAACCGTAGTTGAGAAGTCCTAAATTCAAGGCCATAGACTTCACCAAACCGTTGAGCATGACTTTGAGTCACAGCGAGAACAAGAAACAAAAGTGACAAAGACTTCATAGGAAATGTTAGAAATGCAACAGTTTGAAATGCAAAATGTTTGATTTGGCAATTTATACAAGAAATACACTTGGATTTTAAATCCAGATTTCCTAAAACCACTCTTCACTTTTCCGATTGATGTCATTCGAATCTCAATAGATTGCAGAACCAAAAAAGATAAGATGAATAAGCTTTTTCTGATTCTCGCCCTTATGGCGATAAACTCACACATCTATACCCAGGAAGCGAAAGAAGAAATGCTTATTAGAGCCAGCATTCAAAATATCTTTGATGGAATGCGCGCAGGCGACAGCTCTAAAGTGGCCAAGTCATTCTTCCGAAAGGCTGTCATGTTCTCCAATTTTAGTAACAAGGAAGGCCAGCCTGTTGTAAAGAAGGGAAGTCTCGATAAATGGTTGGGAGGAATCGGAAGTCCGCACGATGAGATCTGGGACGAGCGTATTTCTAACCTAAAAATCGATGTAGATGGCGAAGTAGCTCAAGCTTGGATGGACTACGAATTTTTCGTCGGGAACACATTTCACCATTGCGGAAGCGATGCTTTCCAACTACTGAAGAACTCAGGAGAATGGAAAGTGGTCAGTGGCCTGGATACGAGAAAGAAATCTTGCCAGGGCGATTTGGAATCCCCGCTCACTCTGCTGAAGATGCAAGTAAAAGCCTTCAATGAGGCCAATCTAGAGAAGCTGGGGGCAAATGTTACTGAAGATTTCATCTACGCTTACATCGATGCGAATACGCTCATTAAACAGAGCGTTGGACGAGATGCCTTCGTAAGCGACATGCGCGGCTATTTCGAGAATGTAAAAGAAGTAAAGTCCGAAATTCTGAACTACACCATTTCCGGGAATACCATCAGCTTCAACGAAGAAGTGAGTTGGACGGGAGAGAAGGGCCGCCTGTCGCAACGCAGCATGGGCGTGTATCAAATGAAGCAAGGGAAGATTAGTCGAGCTTGGTATTTCATTCAATAGAGCAAGAATTCTATCTTTCTATTCTTACTGTAAAAGATGCAAATTCAAGGTATTCCAGCGATTCGTAAAGAACTTGATCACATTTCTCATGCCGACCTGAAGGAAATCTGCCTTCGTCTGGCTCGGTTCAAGAAAGACAACAAAGAACTGCTCTCTTATTTACTCTTCGATGCGCATGATGAGGCCGACTATGTAGAGCGGGTGAAAGAAGATATGGACGATCAATTCGAAGAAATCAACCGACTCAATTATTACTACATAAAAAAGAGTGTTCGGAAAATTCTCAGAAATTTAAAGAAGTATGCACGATACAGCGGAGTGAAGGAAACCGAAGTAAAGTTGCTCATGCACTTCTTAGTTCGCCTGAAGGAATTGTCGCCTAGATATACTGGTAATCCAGTTTTGGTCGGAATCTACGATCGTCAATACGACTTATTGGTAAAGGCCATCTCCGCCTTGCACGAAGACCTTCAATTCGATTACCGAGACGATTTGGAAACAAAAGCGCTTTAAGGCTCGTCAGTTTTAAGACCTTGGGTGTTCTTGTAAACAAAATCCACCACCCACTGCTGAATCATTGCTTTCTGCTCTTTAGATACGCCCATAAAACCATGATTGACACCCTTGAGAACATGCAGCTCCGTTTCCACACCCGCAGAGTCAAGACGCGCCTGCAGGGCAATGGACTGATCAACCGGCGCTATGATGTCTAGTTCACCGTGAATAAAACAAGTAGGAGGAACCTCGGAATCTACCCTGAGGTAAGGGGAGTAGGTTTCCAAAATTTTCTTTGTTCGAACCGTATCCAATTCAGGATCAAAGCCAAGAAGAAACTTGGGTAAATCAAGATAATCTTGATATTCCTTGGGGAATTGCTCTCGAATGGTTTTAATGCTGTCGAGTAATTCCAACTGATAAATCTTCTTCAAGTCATTGGGTCCGTATACATCAATCACGTAGTCAATCTTAGGAGTTTCTTCCTCGACCCCAAACTCACTCGCTTCGGAGTATGCAGCCATTAAGGCAATGTGCGCACCTGCAGATTCACCCAGCAGCCCTATTCGGTCCATGTCGAGACCGTACTCTTCCGAATTGTGTTTCATCCAAAGGAGTGTCTCATAAGCGTCTTCTATGCAATAGGGGAAAGGGGAACGATCGGCACGAGCCTTTGTATACTCCGGGCTAACAATGGCAAAACCCGCATCGCGCAGTTCGTTCACAGCCCCATTAAAACGGGTATTATTGATGGCCTCTTTGATGCCAATCGCCCAAAAACCTCCGTGTAGGTAGACCAAGACTGGGGCTTTTTCGTAGACCTGTTTTGTGGGTTGATATAGGTCGAGGTTTTGCCGCTCATTGTACTGAATGTGGCTGTAGACTTTCCCGTGAATTACTGGAGCATCGGTCTCAATTAGAAAATAGCCCACCAAAGAGATGGGAAGCACTACAAAAAGGAGGAAACTCCAAAGGGAGAATTTTAAAATCTTACGATCAGCCATAGTACCTATTGCCTATATAAAGATTAGCCCTAAGCTTCAACTCCATCACGATTCTGGAAGCTCTTCTTTTCCGTCGGAATGAAGTGCAAAGCGACCTCTATCCCTTTCGTGAACCTGCTCCTGCATCGGCCATGGCCAGCCACCAAATTGGGTTTCTTGATAGTCGTTGAAGGCATCTTGAATTTCTTGCTTTGTATTCATCACAAATGGTCCGTATTGTGCCACAGGCTCTTGAATGGGCTGACCTTGTAGAATCAAAACCAATCCTTTGCTGTCGCCATTCTGAAACTCAATTTCGGCATCTGGACTTAGGTAAGCCAATTGGTATTCCGTCAAGTCTTGGCCTTCAACATTTAAGGAAGAACCTTTGTAGAAATAGACAGCTCGATTTGCTCCGGCAGATATGGCTGGTAAGGTCCATTTCGCGCCTGCTTCAAGTTCGAGACACATTACACCCACTTCATTCTTGGCATCAGAAGCCCAGGAATTTGGAGTAGGAGAGGGGGCCGAATGTTCTAAA
>ENA-OWPI01002629-OWPI01002629.1-marine-metagenome-genome-assembly--contig:-NODE-2629-length-16493-cov-2.781128_pt1 | contig 16493 bp, 14 predicted proteins | sample MGYA00238138_ERZ651775 | MGnify/ENA primary metagenome ERZ651775 (study PRJEB26906, sample SAMN06265043) | marine metagenome | isolation source: Helgoland LTER site | place: Germany:Helgoland, sampling...
GCGCTTCCGATGATGCCGTACATGTGAAAGCTTTGAAAAGCGAACATTTCTTGGATTCGGAACCACGATAGCACTTCCGCTTTGACGAGAATGATGCCAAACAATGTTCCGAGGATAAGGGCGAGTATGTTTTTCATGGTGAATGGGTCGAAATTAGGCGAACAACAATGGCAATAGAATCCATGACATGATCAGTCCTCCGGTAAAGAAACCGAGCACCGCGACCAAGGAAGGCATTTGAAAATGGCTCAGGCCCATGATGGCATGGCCCGAAGTGCATCCCCCAGCATAACGCGTTCCAAATCCCACTAAGAATCCACCGAAAATGACAAAAAGCAGGGTTTTCCAGCTGCCGATCAAGGACCAACTGAAGAGTTGGACAGGATGCTGGCCACTGAGATCAGTAATTCCAAAACCGTTCATCCGCTCAACGGCAGCTGCACTGAGTGCAATGGGTTCGTCGATTGAAAGGTATTGCGCTGCGATAAAGGCGCCCAACAAAATGCCCCCGGCGAAAACCAAGTTCCACGATTCGGCTTTCCAATCGTATTGGAGGAAATCAAGCCGATTCGGAACGACTGCGGCGCAGACGTGACGGAAGGAAGAACTGATTCCAAATGTTCGATTCAACATGACCAGGTGAAGTGGAACCATGAGTCCAATGATGGGCCCAGCGACATACCATGGCCAGGGATTGGAAATCCAATTGACAAAATTTTCCATGCTCAAAGTTAGGGGCATTGGAATTAAGCATTGCCTTTGTTCACCTCTAATTCACGGGCAAATTATGAAGCAGATCAGTTCGTACACGCCTCCGAGCATTTTGGGATTGAACATGTTTTTAAAGCATTGGTTATTTTACCATGTCATCACAATTTCTGCCCCCAGTTCGCGAGCACAAAACGTACCTACTTGATGGTGAGCTAGTGCCTTGGAAGGGCGCCGTAGCAGAAGTGCTCAGTCCTATTCTGCCCGAGAACGATTCGGAAACTGCCAATCACGGAGTTTGGCTAGGCTCCGCTCCTGACATGGATGAAACGTCAGCGCTGGCGGCATTGGAGTCCGCTCGAAGTGCTTATGATTTTGGAAGAGGGGACTGGCCAACGGCCGACGCTAGCGTGCGAATCCAGGCGATGGAGAAGTTCATCGCGCTCATGGTTCCCAAGCGCGAGGAAGTAGTCAACCTGCTGATGTGGGAGATTTGCAAGAAGCGCTCCGATGCGGAGAAGGAGTTTGACCGCACGGTGATTTACCTAAAAGAAACCGTCGAAGAATACAAGAACTTGCACCGAGAGGGCAGCCACATTACTTCAGTGAATGGAACCCTAGCACAGATTCGCCGTGGTCCCATCGGAGTTGTCCTTTGCTTGGGCCCGTTCAACTATCCGTTGAATGAGACTTTTTGTGTGTTGCTGCCGGCGTTGCTCATGGGCAATACCTGTGTGTTTAAACCAGCGAAGTATGGCGTGCTGCTCATTACTCCCTTGCTCGAAGCATTTGCGGAAAGCTTTCCTCCTGGGGTGGTGAACATCATTTTCGGTCGCGGCCGGACCCTTGCTTCTCCCATCATGAAAACAGGAAAGATTGATGTGTTGGCACTGATTGGAAACAGCAAAAGCAGCAATGCACTGATTTCTCAGCATCCCAAACCGAACCGTGTGCGCCAAGTTTTGGGACTGGAGGCCAAAAACCCGGCCATCATCTTTGATGATGCGGATATTGATCTTGCTGTGAAAGAATGTGTGAAAGGAGCCTGGAGTTTCAATGGACAGCGGTGCACAGCACTGAAGGTGATTTACGTTCACAAGAACATTCGGAAGGCATTTTTGGAAGCCTTCGCCAAAGCGACCGATGAGCTATCGTGGGGCAGTCCTTTTGAGGACGCTGACATCACACCATTGCCTGAAGTGGGCAAAGTGAAGTACATGCAGTCCTATGTGGAAGAGGCCGTATCCAAAGGGGCTAGCGTCATCAACGAGCGAGGAGGTCAAGTCGAAGGCAACGCATTCTTCCCCGCTATTCTCTTCCCGACCCATCGCGACACCGCCATTTTTAGAGAAGAGCAATTCGGTCCGGTGTGTCCTGTGTTGGAGTTTGAAGATTTTGAGGAAGTCCTCACAGACGTGGCGGAAAGCAATTACGGACAGCAAGTGAGCATTTTCACGCAAGACGCTGCTGCGGCAGGCCAATGCATCGATCACCTGGTCAATCAGGTGTGCAGGGTCAATATTAACGCTTCCTGCCAACGAGGTCCGGACGCATTGCCTTTCACGGGCAGGAAGGACAGCGCGGTGAGCACTTTGAGTGTGAAAGCTGCCTTGCGGTCATTCTCCATTCGCACGCTAGTCGCCTGCACAGCTGACCAGAAAGGGCTGATGGAAGACGTAATTGGCGGAGGACATTCCTCTTTTTCGTCCATGAACTACTTGTTGTAAACGAGCGGAGGAAGAGCTTGCTCAACCCCGGAACGGCTTAGAACCGAACCCGCTGCGTTTTCCTTTGCCACTGGATTTCTTTTTGAATCCGCCTCCAGAATCCTTGGAGCGGCCAGCGTTCCCGAAGCCTCCGTATTTCTTGCCACCACTTTTCGCTCCGCCGCTGGTTGAACTTCGGTTTTTCCGTCCATTGCTACTTGGGCTGCTCGAATCTGAGGACTTCTTGTAACCGCTGCGTGATTTCGTGTATCCACCGGAGCGGCTATACCCTCCTGAGGAGCTTCGTCGCTGCGGGGATCGCTCGCCATCTTGGCTTGCCCGCTTATTGATGTCGCGCCCCGAATCGACATTCAGTCGCGCAAGTTCTCGCGCTACCAGCCTCGCGATCAATTCATCTTTGGGCGTATCCTCAAAGAGTAAATTCATCTGCATGATGAGGTCGAATGGAACACGATCAAAGGCTTTCTGATCGAGAACATCTTGCGCCCATTTCATCATACGTGCCTGCACGATTTCTTCAGCTCCTGGCACTTCGATAGCTTCAAATGAAATGTCCATTTCACGAGCCATGCGGTTGATGTAGCCCTTTTCTCGGTTGCTAATGAAAGCAAGCGAAATTCCTTTTTTTCCGGCACGTGCTGTTCGACCAGATCGGTGCGTGTAATAGGCTTGTTCGCTAGGGAGTGAGTGATGAAAAACATGCGTCAGGTCATTGACGTCAATTCCGCGCGCGGCCACGTCAGTGGCAATCAAGACTTGAAGGTCGCGGTTCTTGAAGCGGCTCATGACACGGTCCCTTTGCGGCTGCGACAATTCACCGTGCAATGCATCGGCGCGGAATCCCATTTTCAACAGGTCCTCTGCCAAGGCTTGGGTATCCCTCCGTGTTCGGCAGAAAACAACACCATACAAATCCGGTTCAAGTTCCAAGAAGCGCGACATGGCTTCCGTCTTGTCCGACTGTTTTACTATGGAATACTTGTGCTCAATGTTTGCGTTAACAGTGGTCTTTGGATCGACACTCACTTCAAATGGCGAATCCATGTACTGCTTTACCATGCGACGAATCTCGCGTGGCATGGTAGCAGAAAATAACCATGTTTTTTTCGAGTCAGGCGTAAATTCAAGAATGGTGTCCAATTCGTCCTTGAAGCCCATGTTGAGCATTTCATCGGCTTCGTCCAACACCAGGTATTTGATCTGATCTAGCTTCAATGCCTTCCGCTTGACCAAATCAATCAGTCGCCCAGGCGTCGCAATCACGACATGGCGAGGTCGCTTCAGTTGAGTGATTTGCGTAGATATATTCGCGCCGCCATAAACGGCCACACTCTTGATGCCTTTGAGGTGTTTGGAAAACAAGTCGATTTGCTCTGCGATTTGCTGCCCCAATTCGCGAGTCGGCGCCAGAATCAAGGCCTGAACACTATCGTCCGTTGGGTCCAGGTGGTCGAGCAAGGGCAGGCCAAACGCCGCTGTTTTTCCCGTTCCTGTTTGGGCAAGTCCAATGAAATCCCTGTCGCCTTGTAGGAGATGTGGGATGGCTTGGCTCTGAATGTCTGTTGGGGTGTCAAAGCCAAGTTGGCCGATGGCTTTGAGGATCGGGGCGGAAAGGCCGAGGGTGTCGAATGAATCCAATGCGGTGTTTACTTCAGCGTGCAAGTTCTGTCATATGCCCGACAATTCGGCCTTTCTTCGAAGGGAATGCTAAAAAACATCGAATGCAATATCGATTACCTTGCCTTGAAATGCGAAACGCTCTGAGCAAAATGCCCCGATCAATCCTGGTTTTAATGACTTGGTTTTCCTCGCAATCCGCGACTTTCGCGCAGCAATCGATTTGTTTCACGATTCAAGAAAATCCGTTTTCCGACGAGGCGGCTTTTTCAGGTTTTTCCAATTATGTCCATGTATTGGGGTGTTTTCATGTGGTGGCAGAAGCGGGGATTTCAGATGCGAAGCTGCTCCATGTTGCAGCGGTCGCTGCGGAGCTGCTCGACCAGAATGAAGATGGTCGGGTGGATGATCCGATGTTGCAGCAGGCGCTGGAAGAAGGGCAGGCTTTGATGCCTATTTTCAACTTTGAAGGATGCAAAACGGAAGAAGCACTTTTCGACGCTTACGAAGGGGAGGGCATTAGTGCTGTTCTATACGAGGATGAAATCGACCCTCAACGGCCCGGGCACTGGGGCAGTGATGCCACCGTAGAAGAGGTACTTCATACCATCAATCATGTTGGGCATGTTGCTGTTTACCCTGAGGCATTTTCACTGGGGCCCAATTCTTCTTTGTTGACTGTTGCCATGGATGTCGCTCGAGGCGGTCAATTTATGTCCATTCCCGAGGAGCAGCTCGAGGATGCTTGGTACCATTATGACGATGAGACCTGCGACTATGAATGCATGGCCATTGAATACTTGTATTGGGCAATTGTTACTATGATGGGAATCTTGAATGATTCCTCGACGGCTCGAGGGATAGCGCATGAGTGGGAACTGTATTCCCCCGAGCTACTCGAAAGCAAAGACGCACGGGTGCACGCGCTGATCACCGACGCTGCTTATGGAATTCCCCTGTTGGCTCCAGATGGGAATTATTGTCCTTAGCGGTTGCCTTGGATACTCAGATGGGCAAGGTTGTCTCTAGATTCCCACGCTCACTAACGCGCTCACCAACACCCTCATCCTTGTTTAAATTGCTTCTTCCGTTTTGCGGCTGTTCAACCCTCGTTGAAGTAAGAGCATAATGACCGCCAACAAGATGGCTGTCATTTCATAGGAAAAGGCATACCATGCCTCGATGCCTAGCGCCCGCCTGAGCAGTATGGTCGATACCACAAACCCGGAATTTCGCAGCACGAATCCGAAGTCATCCAGGTATTTGAACGAAACGACGAGCAGCAGCACATCGACCAAAATGAGTGCGGTAAAAAATTCGTTGTAGAACACACTGTTCAAATCGGAGTGGAGTGCTTCGGGATAGGTGACCCATTCCCAGATCCAATTCCCAATGGAATAGAGGCTCAACCCAATGAAAAAGAGCGTAAGCAGCCCGGCCATTCCCATTTTGAAGCGCACGAATTTTTTTAATTCTGTTTCTTCAAGCCGGGCAACTCGCCGAGGGAGTAGGTGGTAAAACAAGGCTAGCAAGCCACCCAAAGCCACAGCAGAAAGCATGTGGGGAAAAAATGCAGCCTCCCAAGGCCAGGTCGAAGTGTCTTCCAAGCTTTTGAAAACCGACCGAATTTCAATCAACGCCACAATTTCAATCTGCTTGCCAAGCGAACGTGCGAAGGAAGTCGGCAAATAATAGATCAGCAGATAGACCTCGGCGATGAGGATCACCGAGAAGGGTGTGTAAAGGGTAGCGAGCGGATGTCCGAAAAGGGATTCCGGCAAATTCCAGGTGAAAACTTCGTTCCCTGCGTAGATGGCCAAGTGCAGTAAAAACAAGACCAGGGCGCAGGTCACCAGGAATCGCTCAATCATCTGACGCATTGCAGGATTCAAGGCGTGCTCAGCGAACGAATGGAATGGGGTGGGACGTTGCATAAGGCTTTAACAAAGTATTGATAGAAATGTTTGTCAATCAATCATTTGGGTTTTCAAGAGTACTTTCTTGACAGGCCAGAAAAGCAGGGGATGCGTTCGGTTCACCCTTGTTTTTGTATGCTTTTTTTTGCAGATGCAGCAGAAGAATTCAGGCATCTAAATCCGGCTGGATTTCCATTCCTTTTTCAAATGCGAGTGCGGCTGCATCAAACGCTTTTTTGAGGGAATGTTCGTGGATGCCTTCTTTGAAATTCTTGTAAAAAGAAGGCAATGAAAAGTGCGCGCAAACTCGACCGGCACGGCGCGGGAAATCAGTCACAGCTAATTCCAAGAGGGTCCTGCCACCTCTTGCACCTGGCGAAGTCGCCATGAGCAACATAGGCTTGTTCGACCACAAATCCTTTTCGACTACTGAAACCCAATCAATGATGTTTTTAAACGCAGCCGTGTAGCTGCCATTGTGTTCTGCAAATGAGATGACGATGCCATCGCATGCATTGATTTTATTCTTGAAGTCACGAGCCAGCTGGGGTATGCCCGATTCAGCCTGTCGATCTTCACTGTAGATGGGCATTTCAAAATCATTTAGATCCACGGTCTCCATTTGAGCATCAATCTGCTCGGCCGCCCAGATGGCCAGGGTACGATTGATCGAATTTCGACTTGAGCTCGCGCCCATGACAAGCAATTTATATGGCATCTTCATGACTTTAGTGAAGTAACAAGCGGTCTCCCAAAAGGTTGTCTTTTCCGAACTAAATTCGTGGCATGCGAACGTTCCTGTGGTTTCCAGTTTTACTGTCCATTATTGGATGCAATCATGCTGATAATCAATTCAATACTGATGTCGATTCCGATACGCTGGTGGTTGTAGCTTCCCGGCTTTTTGAGAGCCGAACGTACCAAGATTTTTTAGAACCGATCGCAGCTCCTTGGCCCATTCGGTGGTACAACGCCTCCGTGTTAAGTCCAGAGGAATTGAGCGCAGCTTTGGCGGAAGCGAGTGGTGTATTGCTCACGGGAGGGGCAGATATTCACCCCGACCGGTATGAACAGGCTGCAGACACTTCCCGGTGCGGTAACATTGATTTGGAGCGCGACGCGCTGGAATCATTCTTGCTGAATGAAGTAGATCTGGCACGCTTGCCTTTTTTGGGGATTTGCAGGGGCATGCAGTTCATGAACGTCCACGGTGGCGGAAGTTTGCATCCGCATTTGCCTGATGTGCTCGGTCACAATGGACATCGGGGGGGAGAAGCGGGCAATACTTCCGACACCACGCACGCGGTACGAGCACTTCGCCAGTGGTCCTTTGCCAATTGGCAGGTCGGAGATTCATCCACGGTCGTTTCACACCACCACCAAGGCATTGATCGATTGGCTGATGGGCTTGAGGCATGGGCCGTGGCCCCAGACGGATTGATCGAGGGGGTTGCACGTAAAGACACGCTGAGTTATCCATGCTACATAGGGGTTCAGTGGCATCCTGAACGTTCTGCTCAGGGTCAACCTTTGGTTGAAAACGTCGGTGCCTTTTTTGTCGAACATATGCTCAAGGCTCATGCATCATCGCATTGAACGGTCAGAATTGAAGTAAATTACGGCACCTAACTGCTCGATTGCCCTGCAAGGCTGCGCAACTAAACCGCGGAAATGACCACCAACCAAACTGCTCAAGCGACTTCGCTTCGTTCCTTCGTTGAGGACCTTACGGAGTATTCGCTCAAACCGTTGAATTACGAATCGCTCTGTGAATGGGTTGAATCGAGGGACTGGCAAGCCATGGAATGGGAGTCGTTGTTGCCGAAAATGGACGACCCTGAAGATTATGCGCGCAACATCCTTTGTTTGGAGCCATTCGAAGTAGTCTTGATCCAGTGGCCTCCGGGTGTGGAAAGTGCGGTCCATCATCACGAAGGATTTTGGGGAGCTGTGGTCTGCCTCAAAGGCATTCTTGAAAATGTTTCCTATTCGCTCAAAACAGGTCAACTGCGCACCACTGAAATCATTCGAGCAACGGAGCGTGGAATCGTAGCCGAACCCGACGGAACGTTACACAAGATCAAGAATGGGAGCAATAGCGATCCCCTGGTCACCTTGCACTTTTATTCCCCTGCACTGGCGAATCTGGATGGTTTGGTATTGTATGATCTACCAACAGGCAATCGCTTGACGTGCAATTCGCTCGCACCGACGGCCTCTGTGGATTTGGACCGCACCTATTACCGGGAGGTCGAACCAAATGCCTTTGAATATGTCGCTCCCGATGCAGCGTCTCATTTTCACTGCAATGTTGTCCCTAAGCCCTCGCCAAAAGACATTGAGCAGATGGTGTCTGCCTATTATGCAGAGCATGCTTCTGTTTATGACAATCAAGATTTACAAGTCCTTAAGCGCAACCGTTACACGGCAGCGATTGATGCGCGCATTGTTCAATGCTTGATGGATCTAAATAAGGAGAAGCCGGTTCAAAAGGTGATGCACTTTGCTTGCGGAACAGGAAGGCGCGCAGCCTCGATACGCCAGTTGGCAGCACTCCCTTATGCGATGCATGGAGTGGATTTATGTGCGGAGATGGCGGAGCAGGCCGATGGGCGAGGACTTCGCGTCCAAGTGACTTCGCTGATTGACATTGAACCGGACCAAGCGCGGCAAGACTTTGATGTGATAACGTTGCTATACGCATACGGGCACTTGCCCAATCGGTCCATTCGGAAACATGTATTGCATGTTGCCCATCAAATGCTTCGCCCCGGGGGGCAACTCATTTTTGATGTTTTTGATATTTCAGACCCCGGCGAATGGGGCCCCGATTCCGTTCGTCAATTCAAGGAGCAGCGCCTCGCGGCACAAGGGTATGAAGAAGGCGATGTTTTTTACAAACGCAGCAATGGCGATGAACTCGCATTCATGCATTATTGCGATCGGAATAGACTGGAAGAGTTTGTCTTGAGTGCCGGCTTTGATGCCGTGGAAATGACCACAATTGGTTACGATCAAAACCCAGGAAAAGAAGCAAGTTCCGGCAAACTTTTTGTGGTAGCAACCAAGCATTGAGACAAGTTTAGGAGATGTTCGTCTCTGATAATCATTGCTTTCCACCCCAGTGCGGAGGTTTGCATTTGGCCTTGTGAGCATCATCTTTTGCAGGAACGCGAATTGATACCGATTTCAGACAGCCGTGGTTTCTGCGCTGGCACATTGCGCTGTCGGCCCTGGCCCTGGCTTTGATGCTTGTGCACTTGTGCATGGTGGTGATGTACCGATGAGGTGAATGTGCATTTGGTCTTTCGGTGGGTCGCCGTTGGAATCTTTTTCCTTGGTTGAACAAAATTGTCGCCAAAGGGTAGTTAGCTTTGTAGGAAATGTCACACCCATTGGCCCATATGTTTTTGAATGATGCCGCTCGCGCTCGGGGAACAGTACTCGCAGTGCTCGCGATTGTAGCCTTATTGTGGGTGGTTTTTCCAATGATTCACTTTTCCCAAATGTGTTCTGCCGAAGGAACTTCATCGGAATGGATTCTCGACTTCGCAGAAGACGAGCGGAGCGGAGAACAAGAGACAGAGAAGAGTGAGAAGGACGATGAGGAGAAGACCCACAACGCAGGACAATTGGATGCGGAACGCGATGCGCGAGCAGCGTTGGGTTGTGTGGTTCGATTAAAAGTGGCCTTGGAGGAGGGGCCAATCCTCAAAGAATTTGAGCGTCCGCCACGCGCATGATTCAAGAAGACGCTATGTTCTTCTGAGTGTCGTTGAATTCTTGCGTCCTTCGAGTGACGCCATTTTCGCCCCTTTTTCTTAATTATAGTTTAGCATGTTTCGTTATTTATCTCAAGATGCTCCGGCTTCTTTGGTTGTCTTTTTGGTTGCTCTTCCGCTTTGCCTCGGCATTGCCCTAGCTTCTGGTGCTCCCCCGCTTTCTGGCCTGATTGCAGGCATTGTTGGGGGGTTCATTGTGGGGCTGATCAGTGGCTCGCAATTGGGCGTGAGCGGACCCGCTGCGGGTTTGGCCGTAATTGTTTTCAATGGCATACAAGAGATGCCTACGTTTGAGATTTTTCTTTTGGCGGTTTTCATTGGTGGGTTTATTCAGCTGCTTTTGGGACTCATAAAAGCAGGAATCATTGGCTTTTACTTTCCTTCTTCCGTGATTCAGGGAATGCTGGCAGCCATCGGGATTATTATTTTCCTGAAGCAAATTCCGCACGCAGTGGGGTATGATTATGAGCCCGAAGGTTCACTTGAGTTTGCGCAAGATGCTTCGCACAACACCTTCAGTGATCTCCTTCTGATGTTGGATTTCATTCAACCGGTGGCGGTGATCATTGCGATTGTAGGCTTGTTTTTTCTGATTTTGTGGGAGCGGCCTTTCATGAAAGCGATGGCTTGGACGCGTTATTTGCCTGGCTCGCTGCTTGCTGTGATCTCTGGCGTTTTGATTCATGCCGTTACAAAGAGCAGCTCCATGGGCTTGAGCCCCGATCACTTGGTTCAAATTCCACTATTGACGAATGGATTAAGCGATATGATCGCCACACCTGATTTTGGCGGTTTGTTGCGCGGTGATGTTTGGATTTTAGGCGCTACGATTGCAATTGTGGCCTCGCTTGAGACATTGTTGTGTGTCGAGGCCACGGATAAAATGGATCCGGACAAGCGTGTGACTCCAACCAACCGCGAATTGGTGGCACAAGGAGCCGGAAATATGGTTTCGGGATTGTTTGGAGGACTGCCTGTCACCCAAGTCATTGTCCGAAGCTCTGCGAATATCATGAGTGGTGGACGCACCAAATTATCAGCCATTCTCCACGGAATTCTATTGCTGGTATCGGTTCTTGCGATTCCCAACTTGCTCAACTTGATTCCATTATCAAGTTTGGCAGCGATATTATTGGTCGTGGGGTACAAGTTGGCAAAGCCCGCCCAGTTCATTGCGTACGCAAAAAATGGAATGCGTGACTTTGTACCTTTTTTCGCGACGGTTTTGGCAATAGTCTTTACCGATTTGCTCGTAGGCATCGGCATCGGTATTGCTGTAGCCATCGGGTGGGTCGCGTTGGATTACATTCGCTCTGGTGCTCGATTTCGTTTGAAGCCACAATTGAAGAATAAGGTGGATAAGGAAAAGAGGCACCAAGTCGTTTACCTCGACAAGGTTGTTCCTTTTCTGCACAAAGCGGCCATACGCAGCTCGCTTGAGGAAATCCCTCAGGATTTTAAAGTGACTGTGGATGCGACGGATACCGTGCAAATGGACACTGACGTTCGAACCATCATTGAAGAAATCGTGGAGAATGAATCATCCCAAAAGCGCGGTTGGGAATTTCAGCGCTGACGTAAAGAGCTTGATTCCGTTAAATTGCGCCTATGGATCCTTTCGAAAATAATAAGCTGGATTTGGAAGGCCTGCCTCAGCTGGGTGATCAGGACTTTGAAATGCTTCCCAAGCGTTATTTTCGATTGAGGATGTGGACGTGGGGAGCGACTTCTTTGATCTCTATTTTGCTTATCTGCAGCGCGATAGCTTGGCTCGTCATGGAACGGGAAGCAGGGATTTCAGATCTCCCAATGGTGCTATGGATCATAATAGCCGCGTGGAGCATTTTCCTCTGCTTGTGGGGTGTTTCCGAATTTTATGGTTTTCAAATGCGCGGGTATGCCATGCGTGAACGAGATCTATCCTACCGAGCAGGCTTCTTCTTTCATGCGTACACAACCGTTCCGTTCAATCGATTGCAGCACAGTGAGGTATCGCAAGGACCGGTAGCGCGATTGGCGAAACTGTGCACGCTCAAGCTATACACGGCAGGGAGCTCAGGAGCCAATTTGAGCATCTCGGGGATGGACCCCGTCGATGCGCAGCGCATTCGTGACTATATCGATGAGCATGGCGGCAATTGAATCGATGCTTGAGGCCTTTGGTGCGCCAAAACGCCAACATTTTCTAGGTGTCATCCGCTACTTCTCCAAGAACCTGTACCTTCTTGTTCGTTCATTTTTCCCCTTGCTGGCCGGCTTCGCGCTCTCGGATGAAATAAGGAGCTACGGCGAGTTTATTGCGATGGCCGTTTTTGCTTTCGTAATCATTGCGGCGCTTGTCGAGTATTGGCGATTTCGTTTTCATGTTGATGATAAGTCGATGACCATTCAGAAGGGCTTGATTGAAAGAGAAACCATTAATATTCCCTTCGAGCGTATCCAGGCATTGCACATGGAGCAGGCTCCTTGGCAGCGTTTAATCGGACTCACAGGACTCAAAATTGACACGGCTGGCACGAATGGTTCCGAAGTGGATTTGCAAGCGTTGAAACTCTCGGAGGCAAAAATGTTACGCGACGGCATCATGGCAGCGCGTTCGGCCAATGTCTCTCCGATCGAATTCGCGGAGGAGCCCTCCAAATCATTGGTCCATCTCACTCCCAAAGAGTTGTTGAAAGTCGGTTTGACCCAAAATCATTTGAGAAATGGCTTCATTGCATTAGGGGCAATTATAGCCTTGTATGAACCTTTTCAATCGTGGATAGATGCTTGGCTAGCATCATTGCCCGACGTGATTTGGATGGTCTTAAAGTGGACTTGGTTTTTATTCATTCCGGTTGGCGTCTTTGTCTTTTTGATTTTTTCCTTTGTTCTCTCTCTTTTGGGAGCGGTATTTAAGTATTACAACCTACAGGCCAATTTGAATCAACAGGAAGTAAGCTTGCGTGGGGGACTGCTCAAGCGATTTGAATACCGCATTCCATTGTCTAAAGTCCAAATTTTGGAGTGGAGGAGCAACATAGCCAGAAGGCTTCTGGGGATGGAGACGCTTCGTGTTTTTCAAGCATCGGCGCAAGAGTCGAATCAATCAGGCAAGGATTTGTCAATGGCCATTCCCGGCATTTCAGAAACGGCATCGAATGGGTTAATTGCTGAAATCTTTCAGCCATGGAATGCGTATCCATCAAAAATCATTTTCAAACCTTCGCGTTTTTTATTCTATCGGATTTTGGTCCTCAGAATCTTGACAATCGCGGCGCTCACATTCACCGTTGATTCCTATTTGGGGAAAACGCTCATCATTGCGACGGCCCTTCCTTGGGCATTCGTCTCAGCTCGAAAAATGTATGAGAACCATTGGATCTCGGTGACTCCTGATGTTTGCATGATTCATTCGGGATGGTTGCGAAAAAAGCGATCCATGTTCACGTTTCACCAGCTTCAGCGAGTGGTTTTCAATCAAAACGTGATAATGCGCAAAAGGGGCGTGGCTCATATTACCCTTGCGACGGCAGCGGGAAACCGCACTTTCAAATACCTCAATGAGGCTGATGCTCGGCAACTTTATGATTGGTCATTGGCGATAATTGAGCAAAGCGAGTCTGATTGGATGTAATCTTCGAGCGGGTTTATCACAATTCAGCTTCGACAACTTTTATCATTGCGTGGGCGATTGGGCGATGATCTTTGGGCCAGATAAGCGCTTTCTTCTCGTTAAGTTGTTCTTGAATCTGTTCAGGTGATAGCCCCTCATAGTTGCCATAGAAGGCGGCTATTTCGAGTATGTTGATAATGCTTTGTTCGATCCAATTATTGGCTGCAACGGCTCCAAGTTTGATTTGACCGTACAGTCGTTCGCACCATTTTTTTTGTTTTAGCAGCACCAACTCCGAGGCAATCGATTTGAAATAGAAGATCTCCTGATATTTTGGTGCAGATAGGGCAGAGGGCTTGAATTCGGTTTCGAGTCCGTTTTGATGAATGTGGTGCAGAAAATCAAGGCGTCCCTTCAATATCGGAGGGATTGGGTTGAATTTTTTGCTGCTATTGATCGCTAGTATAGTGAGTTCCCTTGCGGCTTCAACGTTCCCGGAACGCCATGCTTGCGCTGCAAGGAGCGAATTTCCATAGGCTTGTTCCTCAGGGTCTGAAGAGTAACGCAACATCATTTTAATATGGAGTCCGAACCCTCTTTCTATTTCAAGAACCGGGACAAAGTTGCTCAGCACTAATTTTGAATAGGGCGTCTCCTCTACGAGTTGTTTGATGACATTCTCATTTTCTATTTCATAGAATGTCGGACCGACAAATTGAGAGAACAGCATCAATGCATTGTAATGCTTTTTCGGGTTGTCATTCAGGGGGGAAAGAAGGCGTAAGAAGTTCTTGGCTCTTTCCAGATCCTTCTGCACGAGTGCCTTTTGAATGTTTGTTGCAACGACCATGATGGCGTCAATGCTCGGGGCATTTTGGATCAGTTGTTCATAGAAGTAAACGTCTGAATCTTTATGCTCGTTTCGTTTCAGGAATTGGCTGATATTCGCCTGCGAGCGCAATTCACTAACGAAAGCAGAAATGGTGCTGAACCCTGCAAAATCAGCAAGAATATCCAATGTTTTCACTCGAAACTCGCCGTGCCATTGCACAATTTCAAAAAAGCGTCGAAGTGTATGACTGCTTACTTTTTTGTCGGTTTTCTCTTCGATTAAGGCAGACAAATTTTGACAATCTGCTTGGTTTCTGATCGGTGCATCAAATTTTAATTCAATGGCATCCCGGAGTTGCAAGTTTTGATATGTGGTGAGCTGCATTACGCAATGAAAATACCTATTCTAAGGAACGGAATCAAGTTATATTACGTGATGATGTGTTTGTGAGGGCCAACAGTTTGTGGGCGCATCGAATATCGTCGTGATTCAACGCTTATTTCCGCGAGATAAGTTGGAAAATCGCTGCGAAATCCGATCCAATGAGTGCACTTGTTCTTCTGTGAGGTCAAATTTTTTGCGCCACAATTGTACCTCCGAGGCTTCTAGGTTGGCATCTTTTGTCTGCTGCTTTAGCTTTTGGATGCGATCAAGCATCAGTGCATTGAGTTCGGAATTGTTTTCCATTCCCGGAGCCACGAGTGCGATCATTTCGCTCACGGACTCAGCCAAAACTTCAGTAGACTCAGAAGAAAACCCTAAGGTGATGGCTTCATCATTTTGCGCGATGCTCAGTTGTGATAGAATGAGCATGAAAATGAGATTCATCGAGCGAAGGATTGGTGTCGGGCAAGGCTGATTCATAGGAATGTTGCTGGTTTTTAGTTTCTGAAAATGGCGATGGTTCCAGTGCAGAACTCTTGCAGGTCAGGAGTCTCAGCACATGGATATTCCAAAATCTCCATGATATAGAAATAAGAGCCTTCCGGCAGTTCATTGCCATTTTCATCCAGGCCCTGAAACGCAGCGCTTTGCGGAGTCATGGTATACACCAGTTGTCCCCATCGGTTGAAAATGGAAACGGTGTAATTCAGGCAGGAGGAGATGGCACTGGGAATGATGAATTTTTGATTGTAATCGTCTCCGTTCGGTGAAATGACGTTCGGGACAAAAAAGCCAGAGAGATCAAGGGCATTTTGGAGCAGCACTTCATCGGTTTGATTGTAGCTGCATCCATATTCGTCAGTGACGGTGAGGCCCAATTGGAAAGTGCCTGTTTGATCAAAGAAATAGGAGGATTCTGCAAAGAGTGCGACAAGCTCATCGTTCAAGTACCATTGGTATTCAAAGTTTTCATTGGGGTCATTTGTTGTGCTGACCAAGGCCAATTCGTTGCAAATCATTTCGAACGTGAAGGATGGGAGGATGGGGTCCGCCAACGTGTAATTCACTGCATCTGTATTGGAGCATCCGTTGCCATCCACAATCGTGTAGCTCACGAGGTAATCGCCGGGTTCAGCACCGGCGTGAATAAGGGTGTTGCCATCCAATAAATCGCCAGTAAGTTCGCCGCCTTCAGGCGAAGGAAAAAGCACGATGTCACCGTCATAAGGACAGTAGCTTTCATTCGCTCCGCTCAAAACCTCCGGTAGTGGGTTGACGACTAAATTGACGGTAATGATGCTGTCACAGCCTAAAGAAGATGTGAGATTTGATGTGTAGAGACCGGTTGCGTCCACGTTGGAGCCGTCAGGCAATTGGTACCCATCACCTGCACAGGATTCATCGGGATAGTTGATGGTATAAGCCGGGTTTAGCGTGAGATCTATCGTCACACTGCTATCGCACCCCAAAAGGGTTTGGAGTTCAAAGCCAAAAACCCCAGAGTTTGTGGGCAATGTGCCATCGGGAAACAGGTACGAACCATCGTCGCATTCTTCCAAGCTCACAGCCACGTCATAATTGGGTTGGTAGATGACATTCGATGTGACCGTGCTGTCACATCCATTGGTTAAGGAGGTCAAAACGGTCACGTACACGCCTTCCTCTGTGATGATTGTGCCATCTCCAAGTTCAACGGGTTCGCCTTCGCATAGGGCGAGCGTGGTCTGTGTTTCGAAAGGTTGCAAGATGGCCACTACAGTGGTGATGGCACTGTCGCATTGTGCCAATGCCGTTTCCATGATTACCGGATACGTCCCCGGCTCATTGATAATGGTGCCGTCGGGCAACGTAAAGGTCTCGCCGGCACAGAGTTGAACGGGCATTTGAAAATCATAGGTAGACTGCTCAATGAGATTGACTGTTACGATGCTA
>ENA-OWPI01002632-OWPI01002632.1-marine-metagenome-genome-assembly--contig:-NODE-2632-length-16461-cov-2.874207_pt1 | contig 16461 bp, 15 predicted proteins | sample MGYA00238138_ERZ651775 | MGnify/ENA primary metagenome ERZ651775 (study PRJEB26906, sample SAMN06265043) | marine metagenome | isolation source: Helgoland LTER site | place: Germany:Helgoland, sampling...
AAAGAAAAGGACAGAGTAGTGCGCGTTTTGGCGGATGAGAGGGTTGTTATCATTTTGTTCCTTGTCGAGTGGCTTGTCCCGAGCTAGCAGCTACCAGTTTCTCTGCGCCCGGTACGTGAGCTCACATGGAGTAAAGTAATTCTTGTCATTCCTGACGTTATTATTTCCAACCACTTCACTTAATGATGTTCCGTGGGCACGGTGTGACGTTATCTGGCCTTGGCATCGGAAAATACTTGCAAGACCCTCTTCCTCTTCCTTAAAAAACGCACGTAAAGTAAAGAAGCAGTTTTTAACATCGTCGTCATTTCATTAATTCATCTATATTTGGGCAGCAGACTCACGACCTCCCGTACCCGTGTTTTACTTTCGCCCTTTCTTTCCCTTTTTTTTCTTGTTCTTGGAGTTGTTGGAGACAGCCCCCGTGTTATCACTGTCCGCGACGCTACTTCCAGCGTCAAGCGCCAGAGAATCATCGGTCATGTCGAGTGACCGGTTGGTAAGTTCTGCGGTTGTGACGCTATCGTTTGCACCCGCGTCACCAACTGGCGTGGTGCTGTCAGTTTGGAAAGAGACAGATGTAAGCTCGGCTGTACCGTCTCCATCTCCGTCTCCGTCTCCTCCTCTCCCGGGTGTATCACTTCTGCCAGCCTCTAAGCTGTAATTGCTTAGCAGGCTGTCGATCTGTTCTTGGGTAGCCTCTACACTTTCCTCCAGCATGCGATCCTCTTTCTCCTCTGCCTCCTTGACCTCCTCCATCGTTTTAACATTGGTCAGATCAAGAGATTGGCGGGTACCAAATGTGTCCATGGATGAGGTCAGAGTGTGCTGAGATAACTCGTCCGCCTCCATGTCGTCCGCTGCATTCTCTCCGTCCCTCTTGAGTTTTGGCTCTTCTGGTGAGTCCTTTGGCTGCAGTATGACCTCGCTGTCTTCACCCTCCTCGTCCTCGCTATCGTCGCCACCCTCCTCAATTTCACCCTCAATTTCACCCTCAATTTCACCCTTGCCCTCACTTTCGATGGACATGTTGTTAAGGTCCTGCTCGAAACCCAGAATGCCGAACTTTACGCCCTCTTCGTCCCCCTGTTCCTCTCCCCCTTTGTCATTGTCATTGTCATTGTCATTGTCATCGCTTCCCGATCCGCTAATACTGGCGCTGAGTTCCTCATTAAGAGCCCGCGTTTTCCTCAGTTCTTCCTGCTGATGTTTCAGCAGTTCCAACTTGCTGTCGAATCGAAGGCTGCTGCTCATACTGGTGTTGCTCAGATCGGCAGCAACAGCTGCATCAGTCACGTTGAAGTCACTCCCGTTGACGTTATCATCGAGACCCTGCTCGATGCCGCTACCGATACTCATGTTCAATAGCTCCCGCTCACTCCTGTCGAGCATTTCCTTTAATTCCTCGAGATTATTCTGCGCCTCGCTAAGGCTGCTATTCTTGCTCCGCGTACTGCTGCTCTTGTCCTTATCATCGTCTTCGCTGCCCGCTGTGAGATTTTTCAAGAATTCGGCGGCCGTGGCCAGGTGGGCAGATTCATCCGTGGTTGTTGATGCAGGGGAGTCGTCTGACCTGAGCTGAGAGTCATTCTGCGTGACGAGTTTGCTGGGAGTCTCGTTGCTTCCCTCGTCTACGTCCTCTTCGCTGGACGTCTGGAACGTTCTGTTTGTGCCGCTGGCGGTGCTGCTGGCGGTGCTGCTGTTCCTGTCCTCACCGTCTTCGCTATCGTAGTCGTCTACTGAGAGCAGTGTGCTGTACGGTTGTTGAAGGGGCTGGACCTCTGTGCGGCTGGGCTGCATCGCTGGGGTAGGAATCGTAGATTCAAGGCGAGCGATCATTTCCTCCGATGACTCGAGCATCTTCTGTACCTCTGACTTGAAATCTCCGCCGCCGGCTCCCGTTCTCTCATCCCCTCCATCCCCTCCATCCCCTCCGCCCCCAGGTATGTACCTCTCGTAGTGCTGAGATGAAGTCGCCAAATCGTCATAGCTGGTATTGAGGCCATCACTCACTCCGTGGTGCAACAAAAGTGACGCTCCACTCTCGTTGCGGGCAAGGACGAGCTCCCTCTCGAGCTCTGTGAGATTGTTCAGAGCAGCCTCGGCGTTCGCGTCATTTTTTTCAAGCCCTGCAGCAATCTCCATAAGTTCCTCCTGCCTCGCCTTCTCCTTCTGCAAACTCTTCAGAGGGGAGTTCTCGTCATTTCGAGAATTGAAAAGCTGTTTCTCGGCGGGTGAGAGTGCCTCGTAGAGAGCATTCATTCCGCCGCTTTCTGTTGCCTGAATTGCACTCATGACCTTGTTGTAGCTGGCCGCATCTGCTTCGTTCTTCTTCATGTTCATAAGCAGCTCGGATGTCTTCTTGGTTTGAGGCGAGAACAGAGGGTTGGCGTTCTCCTCTGTCGCAGGCTTGGCGTGAAGCTTGCCGCCTTCTAATACTGCAGCCCGGTCGTATGCGTCTGTCCGTATCACGGTGGCTCCAGGAGGACCCATGGTACCAACTTCCCCTCTTTGGTAGAACGAGTTGCGGCTCTGGTTCAGTTTCGCGTCGAACCTCATCCTCGCTCGCATTTCCGCCGCAGCTGCGTTCATCCCTTGTCTTGTTGGGCTGTGCCGAGTCATAGGATGCCCACCATAGGATGCCCACCATAGGATGCCCACCATAGGATGCCCACCGGGATTGAAAGTTTGAATTAGTTGGTCAATCGAAAAATCGCGAAGAGAACTGAGCACTGCAAAAGAGAACTGCAGAAAACGGACGAGGGAGCGAATGAACATCTCACTTACCTGAAATTTACTGCGTCTCCCTGGGTATGCTGCTTCCTGACACTAATGTCCTCATTCTGGTCGAAATTGTCGAAGGCATTCAGGTTTGCCGCGTCGTCAAAGCGATTTTGGCCGTCGAACCTTCCGGCCAACGTTCTCGCGACAGCGGTGGTGGCAGGTGATGCCATAGGAACGTCATGCCGCGTCAAGAGTTCAGCTATGTTGTGACTTCTTTCCTCCAACTCGCCGCCACTGCTGCTGCTACTGCTGTTGATATTGCTGTGGGGAGAGTGATCGACTCCCGCTCTCCTATCTATAGCATAGTTCGATACCTTATTTCTGGTGCCACCGTCCCACCTAGCTTCACCGGCGACAGCGCTTACGTCAGCAACGTCGCCCAAGTCCTCCTCCATCTGTCCCTCCCAGACCCTCTTGACTGTAGAGGAGCGACGGACGAATTCTCCCTGTTCAGTTGCGTTCTGGATGATCTGATCACTGCGCTCATGTGATTTAAGATTTGACATGTAATTCTCTGACCCAACAGCCTTCTGGTAAACTTCCGGAGCAATAGTCCCCATGTAATTCTGGTCGTTGATTCCCTCACCCTCCGTTTCCCCCTCTCTTTCCCCTTGCTTGCTCAAAAATGTCCTCTCAAAAGCCGCGTGAGCCAGCTGCTCCTTCTTGCCCGCCCTGGAACTCTTCTTGGCCCGCTCCTGCGCAAGCAATGTAAAGTTGACCCTGGCTAGACCCCCCTTCCTCTGTTTCTTCTCCCTCTGCTCGAGTTCCAGAAGTGATTTCTCAATCCCCATAGCATTCTTTTTCCGGTGCGCTTTTTTCAAGGCCTTTTTGCCTCGCACCTCTCTCTGTCATGTGAAAGAAAAAGAAAAAAAAATCGCAAGACGGCGAGTAAAAGTGTGTGGGTTAGTTAGCTTCTACTGGCGCTTGAAGAGTTGCGGCAGCAGCTTGCGGCGGCTCGCATAAAGGCGGGGATTAAAAAAGATACCCATTTCAGTTCTCCTCGAGCTGATTGTGACCATTTTGTGGGCAGCTAGCTTTGGCAGCTAGCTTTGGCAGCTAGCTTTGGCAGCTAGCTTCGGGTTCGGCTTCTCATCTCACCTGTTTGGCCTCCTCGGCCTCCTTAGCCTCGCGCGCCCTCTCGCGCTCCAATGCCCTCTCTCGCTCCTTCTCAATCTCGTTGATAGCAAAGGAGCTCGTCGAGTACTCATCTTCGTTGGCATCGGTGTACCTAACCCCCATAGCATGAATCCTTGTGCGAGTGAAGTCCATCAAATTCTCTCCCTCGACAGACCTGATGCCGCCAAGACCGAAGCTTCGCTGAGCTTTCTCGCCCCTCGATTTCTTCCGGTCTTCTAGCTGGCGCCTCGCTTCTTCGGCTTTGTACGCCGCAAGGCGGGAGTTCTCCTTGGCGCGCTCCTGCTCCCAGGCAATTTTACGGGTCTCAGTGTGAGTCAGCCTGATGTTGAACTGGGACGCAGCAGCCTCAGCGCGCGTTGTTCGCAGGGCTGTCTTCGCACGAATGACCTTCATCTCCTCTTCCTCCTCCAGGCGGACCTTTTCCCACTCCTGGGAGCGCAGCATACGACCGTGCTCAATGGCAGCAGAGTCCATCCCACCGCCCAACCCGAGGAGGGCTCGCTTGAGCTGGTCACCGGCTTTGTGGGCGTCCTGTTTGATCCGATCGTGGGCAACCCCCCTTGCCTCCTCAACGGCCCTTTGCCTTCCCTCGCGCCGGATGCGCTGGTAGGTCTCCCGACGGCGAGCAGACAGAAGTTTGTCCGCCTCCCGCACCTGAAGCAAGCGACGGAGCCTGTTATTGCGGGTGTGCTCCAGCCGATTCTGTCTCACTTCGGACTGAGTAAGAGGGAGAGAACCGGTGTAGGGAGGGCTTCTGACAACCATCCTGCCGGGTGTTTGTTTCGTAGAAAGCTTTTTTTTGCTTTTTTTTGCGGGAAGGTTTGAACAGAACTCTTCCAAAATTGATGGATAGAAAGAAGTAAAGGTTATTTACTCGCAAATCTTGTAACCTATGGATGTTCCGTCTCCGGCTCACGATAATTTAATAACCCGCACGAGTTACTTGACCTGAAAAATACTTTGCCTAAAATAATCGAAATTGCCCCTCCCGAAATTTTTCCTTCTCGCATATTTCAGCGGCAACAACTACGAACCTTTTTGTAAGTCCTTATGGGTCCTAAAATTGTGTCATTGTTGGTTGTGACGGTGTCTCTGGCCTTCAGCTTGATTTATCCCTCCACCCCGAGGACCCTTCACACCCAGCGATCCTCAGAAACATCGTCACGTTGCAGTGTATCCCTCCTCGCTGCCGTAGACCCGAACGAAGCTGCACTGGCCTTCACTGATTATATGGTTAAGGCCTCCGACGAGAAGGTCCGCGCCGTCCGCGCCGCTGAGGACAAGGCCAAGGCGGAAATCATTGCCCTCAAACGACAGCTTGATGATGCTAGGGAGGAGGCTGCCAAAGAAGCCGCGGCATCCGTTACGCCCCCGGGAGGGCTGATAGGAGAGGTGCAGAAACAGCTTGACAAGAAGAGGGCCGATGCAAAAGAAGGTGGGGGGAGAGACGAACTCAAGGAGCTGAGGCAGAAAGTCGAGGACTACGAGAATGTGAGTGTATCATCTCTTGTCTCGAATTAACTGGCGACTTCGGACGTGCTTTCGTTTTTAAACTAATAATGATAACCAATGCCCCCCCCCCCCCCCCCCCCCCGCAGTTCATTTCAAAGTACATCGTCTCTTCCCAAGAGCAGAAACTCAAGGCCATCCAGCAGGCAGAGCAGACTGCCCTCCAGAAGTTCACCGCCTCGATGGGTCTCCAGCTCGAAGGCTCTCGTGCCGCTCCTGGCGCTCCTGGCGCTCCTGGTGCTCCTGCTTCCTCCAATGTAGGGGGAAATCCTCCATCGTCGTACTCTCGTTGGAAGGATACCATCCTCCTTGCTGCGTCCTCTGGACAGAGTCGGTGGGGGGATGAGGAGATTGGCAGGGTCCGGAGCGGGAAGGAGGTTGGTAATACTTCGGACGGTGATGAAGAAAGGAAGAGAAGGGGACAAGGTAAGGCGGGAGACGGTGGACGAGGTGATACCGATACAATTATTGCAGAACTTGATCAGGGGGCGATTGCAAAGGTCAAGAATGCTGACCATGGGAAACTGAAGGGAGGATCGCTACTCGAGAGGGTCAGGGTCGGCGCTCGCAAAAATTGACCAGCAAGAAAAGGTGGTTCAAACGAAGAAAAGGACAAAAGAAAAAGAGAAAACAACAACAAACAACGAACAAGCAACAAAAATCTACGTTTTTAGCAGACAAGTCTTTCCACATCATCCATTTTTCACCCATCTTTTTCATTTCTTCGTTTCACCGAACTTCTACCGGTTACGTCATATCTGCTGCTGTTTCCCCTCATTTAACGAACACTACTTTCCACTTTTTGGCAGCAATGGGAGTCGTCTCTGTGATGATGGTCGTCTCCTTCTCTCCGTCTTTGCCAGATTCGTATTCCCCCCTGGTCATTCTTACAGTATTTTCCGGATCGATTACAATTATTTGGCAGGCGTAAGGTTTCCCCCGTCCCTTCCCTCCCCTGACGAGCCTCTCCATCCTGATCTTATCGAACCGAACGTTCTTTGGTGCAATTTTTGTATTATCAAAACTATTTTTCTGATTGCACCAGCGGCAGTTCGAAGGGTCGGCGATAATCAATTCAATCGCACCGTCTAAAATCACGTGAGGAGTAGGGCTATTCGGTCGAGAAGGAGGACTTTGACTGCGAACACGGATGCAACCGACTATCAGGACTGAATGGCCAATGTATTGTAAGTAGATCGGCGGCTTGAGTTGATTATTCTCACTGTTTTGAGCACCGAAATAATCCCAACAATAACGCATCATCTCGTCCATCACAGAGTCAGTCACAGAGTCAGTCGCAGAGTCAGAGTCTAACCCCCTCCCTCCCTTGGATCTGTACTCTCTGACCCTCGAATTCACACCGAGGTAATTAAGTAGGTGCGCAAACTCCATGGCGCCGATCCATTTTTTCTTCCCCAGTAGTTCACCTCCATAATGACGTGCCCCGACTTCGTCGAACCCTTGAGACCAGGAGAATTCGATAAGTTGTTGGATTTTCGCAGTGGAAAGGAGGGAAACAGTGGAACCGAGGGTCGAGGAGAGGCAAACCTCTAGGGGTGTTTGAGGTGACGGTGTGAGGAAGGGACCGACAATTCCTCGGAAACAGTTGTACCCACATGAGTAGGAATCGGATTGGGGGAAGAGGGGGGTCGAGGGGTGGGAGAGACGGAAGGAGGAGATTGTGGTGGAAGAGGAGGTGAAGGAGGGAGAGAGGAGGGGGATTATCATGTAGGGAGTAGGCAGAACATCAGGAGGCAATGAGTGAAGAAGGCTGCAAGGGAGGGAAGTGAACGAAACGATGTGATCTAGCGACGACGAAGATGTGAAGGGGGAGAGACGAGGTCTCTTTTGGGGGGGGGAGAAATTTGCTTCGTTCTCACTCATTTTTGACCGGTTTCTTTACATATGTGAGAGAAGTGCGTGGTAGCGTAGTAATGTGGTACCAACAGGTAGGGAGGGTTGAAAAATAGTTAATGTCAACAGCAAACTCGCCGTTTTGGAATTCTCCCAAAAAATAAATAAATGAGTGCTGCAGCAGCAGTGGGTCAGTGGATGAGTCAAAGATAATTTTTAATTCACACTCAGATGATTCTCCTACTATTACTCGCAGCAGCAGTTATGCTCGCTGACGCGGCCACGACGGTCCCCCATCAAGGGGAGCCCCCCCCCCCCATTGGTATCAACACCAACGGCACGTCCGTCTTCACGAACTACGACAACCTCAAGGAGAAGGGACAGGCGTTCCTGCTCTATCAGGCTTCTTTCACCTTCGAAACTCCCGGGCAGAACATCACATATGTTGCCATCAGTTGGCTCTCCGCTGCTACTTTTAGCGTCGCCCCCCTTCCACCCGCAGTGAATGCTCGTGTAGTCGGATGCCTGAATGCTCGTATAAACAGCGCTAAACCTGGAAAGACGAGCACAGCCAAAGCACAATTATACTCTAGTAGCTACTCCGCACAGGTCAACGCGATGGAGGCGGTGATTACTCCGACTGACGGTGATTGGACCAATCGCTTCTGGGACGATGGCCTCCCTGTAAACAATGTTATCAACTGGGAGGGTGACGATGCTGGTGATCAATCAGATAACGCCGCCACCTCAGCACTCGCCGGCTTTGGCACGTATACTTGGATCTCTGTTGACGAGGCCGCGGTGCTGCTGAACGTCAGCGTCACGGAGTTGACCCCCGAAAAGTTTAACGATGCGTACGCTGCGGCGTGGGAGCGCACTCACACCCCCAACGAACCGACTCCGAGCCCTACTCCCCCTGCGAGCGGAACGGAAAGGATGGCGTTTAGCGTGACGGCGTTTGTGACGATGATGGTGACGATGATGGCGATGTTTTGAGATGGATTGGATACAATGATGAGAACAACGGTGCATCACACTCAGCATCTCCCCAGCCTCAATCTCCACCTTCCCGAAGTCCTTCTTAATAATTAATAATAATTAAGATGAAGATAAATTCGATCGTAAAATATTCACGAAGTTAGCATAGTATTTGTTACTCTTTCGAGAAGGTCAAAGAACCAAATACAAAAACGACCAAAATGCAGCCAAAGATGACAATCCCGAAAGCAGCAAACTCGGTGGACATTGCATTCATCTCGTAAATGGTCGTGCCATCGAAACCCCTTTCCATGGTGGCCCGCCTGCTAGCGATCCAAAGCAGTCCGGGGAAGATGAAGGCCAGCGCAAAGCCGGTGATCCCTGTGTAGTCAGTGATCTTCCCCAGGTCCCTCACGAAGCAGGCTCCAATGATGGGAGGAACGCATCCTAATATTCTGAATAGAGTCTTTGTGGACCGGTCTGGCGGCGATGCTTTACCTTCGCTCGCTTTACCTTCGCTCGCTTTATCTTCGCTCGCTTTATCTTCGCTCGCTTTATCTTCGCCGCCTAGAGTCTGCATCATTAGATTATTGCCGAGAGTAATGCCATTAAGCGGGAAGGCACTGACGACATCAGTTGCCGGGAAAATGATGACATAAAGGGCGATCACATTGACCCACCAAGCCTTCCCTTCCCATTCGCCATCTTCCGCGTTACGCCAGCCTGTATTGGCGTGAAAGGACGACCAATTCATGTTTGCACTCTGCTCGATTGAGTCCCCGAAATAGTAAGCGACGACGCTGCCAATACTTGTGTAGGCGAAGAAGCCAAATACAAAGACGAGTCCAAAAATCCATCCCAGCTTTGTCTTGTCTCCGACGGGAGCACTCAGGCCAGGTATTGAGTGGTGGTAGATGTTGGCAAAGACAGTGATAGGGAGCATTTTGTGCAGACCCGCCCACTTGAAATAACGTCCATCGTAATGGGATCCTCCTCCCACCTCGCCAAACTGAGCGCTATTCTCGGGAGAGGAGAGGGCCAGGAGAGTGCTCCCGACAACAAATAATACCATCAATCCTCTGCAAATCGACAGCAAAACTTGAATTGCTATCTGCTCCCTCAGCTCCATACACGTGAGAGGAATGACAATGCTGGCAAAGACGAAAACCCAGATCAGATAATCATCGTCACCGAGATTCAGCATCTTACCGAGCGGGACTGCCTCAGCGCAAGCTTTGGCGAAAACAGAGGTGTAAGCCCACAGTGTGCCGTACATGTATAAACCAAGCGTGCCCATGTATAAATTGCTTCCCGTTTTTCCCAAAAATAGCGAGCACAGTTCAACCAGCTCAAAGTTCCTTGTTCCAACACAAGTTGGTGCCTTCTTCTTTGAGGGCGTGTCCTCTCCCTGAGTTACCGCTATCTTGGTAGCTCCATAGCCTCCGTTTCCGTCTCCAGCGCTCCCCCCAATTAAGCAATCTTCCTCATCCACCTCATCTACAGTGCCACTGTTACCTTTATCGCCCCCAAATAATTGTTCCGCTCGTCCCATAACCTCCAACACATAGTTTTTCGACACATCGCTTACCCAGCACATGGCGCCGAGGCAGATGAACGATAGGCCAATACCTGCGCTGTTGAACGCCCAGGGGAGCGTCAAAAAACCTGTACCCATGATGTAATTTACTGTGAAGCACATTGCAACAAAGGGCGAGAAACCCTCATGATCGCCCATCACCACTCTTGGTCCACTTTAGAAGTAATTCGAGGTCACTATCAAGTCAAAGAAGAAGATACACAAAAAGAATCTAAGTTCTTGGTATTGTTTGGGTGCTTTTCTCAACAAACACGCACTGCCGCCCGCCATCAAATTATCGCTGTCCTCAATATCAGTAAATAACATGCCGAAGCGAAGCTCCCCTTCCGCTCCCAGCTACACACGCTTCTCTTCTCCATGTTCTCCTACTCTTTCCGAATTTCTTTCGTCTTACAACAAGACAGCACTTGCATTCTTTGAGGGCGCGACACAGCCAGACGGAGCTATGCCAGAGCCCTTGAAAGTAATGCGCCAGATATGGGTATCTGCGAAGTCAGTAGACGGGCCTAGCTGGACTGTAGAAACCGGTGGGGAATTCTCAAGCGACGACAACAACAGAAATGATCGGCTGGAATTCCTGAGAGACGATGGCCCTGAAGGTTATTGTTCGGAATTCCTGAGAGACGATGGCCCTGAAGGTTATTGTTCCTTCATATTGCAGAAGAGCGTCGACGCAATAAAGGAGACGACACAAAAGGTCCCTGTCACAACTCTTCCCTTGGCATCTGCTGCCGAAAGCGGTCCAAGTGACGGCGATACTATGGAGACCTCGTCGCCTATCTGGGTCTTTGTAGGCAGGAATAAGAAGAATGCCTCAATTCAGGGGCGGCCCGAGCACACAGATTCTATTTCACACAGTGGGACGTTTCACTATCAGATTTCGGGCAGCAAGATTTGGCGGCTACGCCCGACTGATGAGTTATGGAAAAACAGCGAGAACGATCTCAACGAAGACACGATATTCGAAATTGAGTGTAGGGAGGGCGATGTGATTGTGCTGAATACCCGTCTTTGGTGGCACTCCACAAGCCTTCCTTCTACAAGCAATGCCAGGGGCGGCTGTAGTATTAGTATAGCGCGCGACTTGCATTTCAATAAAGACTTGAGCGATGAGCTGACGGCTGACGGACTCACCAATGTCGATGGAATCTATGCCCCTCGTGACATTGAGGAAGGTACGGTTGTATTCCGCGAGAGCGATATGCCTGACGCTGAGCTCCACAGGGTCAAACATGGAGACCACAATTGCGAGGTGGTAGAGTTGGAGGAGGAGGAGGAGGAGGAGGGGGAGGGGGAGGGGGAGGGGGAGGATGGCGAGGAAACGACCATGATGGCGGTCGTCAGTACCAGGCAAATCAAAGCCGGTGAATTTTACACCCTTCCTGAAAGTTCAGATGATGAAAATTGGAAAGAATTCGACGAGGATGACGAGGATGACGATGATGGCGGGTTTTGATGACTAGATTTCAGCTGAAGATCATCGTGGAGACATACTTGCACTCTCGTATTAAGGTAGGGTTAGATAGAGCAGAGCAGGCGCAGCTTTTTTTTATGTGAAAAGGCGGCCCGAAATAAATACAAAGCTGTTGTTGTTGATCCTGTTCTCGGTAAACTTTCTTCTCTACTTTCGCCTTTCTTATCACTTTCTTTTACACAATATTTCTTGAAACTGTCTGTGCTCGAACAAGATCCTCTTTTTCATCTTCAGCGCCATACACTACTTCTCCACCGTCACCTCGAAAACAATACCTCCCTCCGTCCAAGCTCGGTCTGGTGAAGGCGTCTATCGAGACGTGCCCAATAACAAGGATCCACTCCCAGCAGGGGAGGAAGGCATACTCAAGCGAACAGTCATTACAAGAAAATAACACAAAGAACAAACAATAGACTCCAATAGTCCCGGCAATGATTAAACTTGAAAACAATCGCTTCCTCTCGTTCACAGGAAACGCCCTCCTCAGACTAATCTCGTAATTTTCCAACCATCCAACAAAGAGAAAAAGTCCGGAAGATTCTGTGTGATAGCGATTCGTCGTGGCGGAAAGCATGCACAGGCACCATGATAGGCAGTACCCAAGCATTACCGCTATTGTTGTCCATCTTCCGCGAGCTACTGGGCCTAAGAGTCGATATCGGAGATATGTCGACAGCCAAACTGAAGCTATCCAGAGGGCTGACAAGGAGTGCAACCAACTGAACACAATTGTACCACTGTCTCGAGTCGAGTGCAAAAGGGTGCTAATGTACGGTACCCCGCTCTTGTCAATGTCTTCGGAATTAAAGGTTAATTGAATCCCAATGAAAATTACCCATGGCAGGAATGTTGTAGCGATTTGAATGGGATACAAACAACCCTGCATGCTTCAACAAGTTCACAAAGTTTGAGCGATAACAAGTTAACCCAAGCTCAGCTTTTGGTAGAGAGATGAGATGAAAAGTACTTTGGGTTGGTTGTTAGAGATCACTTATTAAAATTTACTTCGTTAATGCTTTTTGGGGTGTATTTCGTTTCTTTCAGCCCCCAAAAATGTTTCCAAAAAATGTTGCTAGCCGGTGTCGGTGTAGTAAAACCTTCTCCCTTATTAATTTCTTTCGTTGCTTAAATATTATCACCGTAAACTCGTAGCACAACGCAAATTACTGAAGCACTGTGAATTTTTCTCATTACATCACGTTCATATCAAGCCAGCACCTCTGTTTTCTCAACTATGATCCCCCTTGATTCAAGTGACCCGGCTGTCCATGCTATGATCCCCCTTGATTCAAGTGACCCGGCTGTCCATGCTGTACATTGGCAATCGACCGAAAATGACGTTGATTCTCCCCTAGAAGATCATATAAACCGAGTGTCCCACCTTTATGAGGATGCAAAGCTCTCAATGACACGACAAGTTGCCCAAAAAAGAATCAACTTATATCGTCGCTCATCGTCAAAAGGTAAAATGAGGGAAATGACAGATGGACAGGATGACTTGGTCAACTCACGTGCGCTTGCATCAAAGCGCGCAAACGAGAGAATACGCAGAGACAGAAGTGAAAGCAAAAAGCATGCACAACAGAGGGAATCGGAGAGAAATACATACTGGTTCACCCAAAGAAGCCCTCACTTTGCGGTGTCTCTTTCTAAGGCTCGAAGTAAACACCACTTCAAAGAGATTGGGAAGGAAAAACGCCGACTGGCGAGAGAAGAAACTGAAATAAAAAGAGCGAAATCGCTCTGGAAGAAGACATTCCCTAAACTTCGAGAGGCTGTTGCGGAGCGCAGACGCAGACAGCAACAATGACGGAGAGAAAACACGCACGAAGACAAGAAGCAGGATAACGACAACAAGCACAGTGTCACTAGTATTAAGAACGCAGCATTTATACAGTTATATTTGTAAAATGTTACACCCATGAACGCGAACGCGATCTTCAAACATCATCTTCACCGTTCCCCTCTTCATAGTCAGCTGTACTGCTGCTGCGACGCATCTTATCCCTCTCCTCTTTCTCCTTCTCGGCGGAGGGAACAGAATCGATTTTGGCCTCTACTTCTTCTCCCTTGTTAGGATTGACAAACTGTGTGTGAAGCATGGCCAAGAGAACACCTGGGGCATTCGTGAAGAATTCCAGCAAATCATCTTTAGTGCATACCATAACAAAGCCCTCCTCCGCTGCTACCAGTGTTGTCTGTAACGCTTTGTTTTCTAATAGCGCGTCAATTTCGCCAACAAAAAATCCGCTTGTAAAGGCGGGTGGAGGAGGCGGGCCCAGATGTCGAAAGACACTTGGTGCTCGTCGCCTTTGGCTTTTCCTACTTTTTTTGAATTTGAAAACACCAGTGTCAATCAGCACCGCGATAGTCGCGTCCATACCTTCCCGCCAAACCTCTTCTCCTTTCTGGTAAAACACTGCCGAGCAGCGCTGCTCGAGTTGCGTCTTTTGGGTAGGTGTCAAGAGCGACAAGACACTGTTCATGCCCATCAAATCCCAGCAGGCATCCTGGCGCGCCATAATCATCCGCTCAATCTTAGACACTACGGGCGTGCCTTGTAGCAGCCAATTAAAGTCTTGCCTTTGGAATTGATAGACCACTAGATCTGTCACGGCAACAATATCAGCAGATCTAACGCAATCTGGTGCCACCAAAGCCTGTTCCCCAAAATAATCACCCGTTGTGAAGGTCTTGAGCGTAATACTCGCGTTTGCGTCCGAATCGGCAGCGACTCCCGTCGTCCCGTTCAAACTCCGTCGCCTACTTCCTTCGTCCTCGTTCTGGACTGATCTGGCTGATCTGGGGCTGGTGCTCCTGCTCGCCAGGCTCACCTCATCCTCTTCCTCGCCCTCCTCAAACGTTGTCAACGATCCGCCTGGCAGCGGTACGTGTTCAGTGCTCTTGTGTTTATTCGCGCTTATCTGGCTCTTTCTTTCGGTGTCCCGATCTTTCTTTCCTTTCATTTTTATTCGAACCTCCGCCTTCCCACTTGCTATAATCATCATATTGTGTCCCTTATCACCCTTCTTTATTACAAAATCGCCGGCTTTGTAGGTAGCCTGCTCAGCAATCTGTAAAATTTCTCTTGCGTGCTGTACAGTCAGTTGACTAAATAGGTCAATACTTGTTACGAGATCAAGCACTTCCAATGCTGCAGCATTTTCTGGCTGTTGGACGTCCAAAGTTAGAGTGTTCTCGACTCCTACAGGAGCAGGCTTCAGGCCGTACTCATCCTTGAACGCATTGCTACCGACGTGAACTACGTAGAGCCTCTTCTTTACATCGTCAGGAAGCGCCGCGAGTGTCGCCATCGGGGTGTGAATGGGAGGAATCCCAGCCTCGTGCAAAATTATGTCTCGGTTCCATGGGAAATTGAGGAGCTGGTCTTTACGCCAGTCCGTCAGCACCCCATCTTCGTGAAGCTGTTTGATCTTAGGAGGATCGTTCATATGATCTGCACTAAAGACAATGCTCTTGTCACCCAAAAATACCTCAAAACCAACGCAGGGAATGGCGTGGAGACTATAGAAAAAACGAAAAGTACCTCCCCTCATCTTTATATCCTCCCCGATTTTTACGGGTCTAAAGTGGAAACTCTTCGATAGAAGCTGGTAGTCGAGACCTGACAAGGCTGCATATTTCCTGAGGAAGGAGTCATGGATCGTTTTGGTGGTCATCATTGTTATTCGACCTTCGTTCAAAATCTTTTGGAATGTTCCAGCGTCGTGGTCGGCATGGCAGTGGGTGATAATGACACCAGTGATCAGGGAAGGGGGGATATTATTTGCCAGTAGGATGGAAGTGGATTGAGGGGGGGGATCAACCATGTAGCCCCTCCGAGAGAGCCACAATACATACCCGGAAGTTCGACCAGTCGGGTCGAAGCCGTGGCTGTTTCCGAGGACTGTCACGCCAAACAAAGGGGGCTCAAAGACAGATGAAATCTGGGCGGGCAAAGGCGGCTGAGGGAGGGTTACGGTGTCGAATACACTGCCACAGTTAAAACCGTCCTGGAGGATAACATACTCTCCGTCATCGTGTTCCCCCTTGGTCCTCCACTGCAGGTAGACCTGCTTAACTTCCTTGACCTTGGACTTTTCCCCTGTCGTCTCATCCACCTTCTCAACATCGACCTCTTTCTCAATTTTAGCGACGCCATTGTTATCGAATACTACGAAGTTTAGTAGATCCTCGAGCTGCATCAGCTTTCCATCAAATACTCGAAAGTAGTCCAGTTCCTTTTGCAAATCAGGCATGTCCTCTGGATCGGTGCCATGGGGAAAATCCTGGGTGAGATCAATTTTGTCAGGTCCAAAGAGCGTCTCCTGAAAAACCTTGCGGATCCTTGTCTCCACTTCTGCTGAAGATACAATTAGAGTCACTCTACGGCGGTAGAAAAAAAAGTTACAATAGGCAGGGAATTCAAACTCGGCAATGTTCATCCCAATATTGGGCCCTAGCTGCCGCACGAAAGACACAGTCGGAACCACAAAAAACTCGGGAACCATCAGACCAGAGGCCAAGCAGTCCTGGTGTAAGTGTTTTTAGCGGTTGCAGAATTGTGTCGATTGGTGGAGTGGGGTGGGGGATTTATATATAGTAGAAGGTGTTAAGAAGGAGTTGTTCGGGAGTCTGGTTTTTCTCTTCCTCTCTCACCTTGATAGTCTCTGGAGGCATCCCAAACTGCAAATTCCCAATGCTTGTCTCAATAATAATCCCTCCACGCGGCTGCTCCCACCGCTGCAGTGGGGGATCCATCATCGGCTTGTCTGAGGCCATATCATTGAAATGCTGTGAGTTCATAAGTCGTTTACGGAGCTCGTCATTGAGGGAACGTGAGTTGTTTGTTGGCTGAGGGGAGATTGATGCAGGGGATTTTGTTGGAGGAGACATCGCCTCATCGGATCCGTCTGTTCGTTGAGGTGGTTAGTTTGACATACTCAAAGAGAAGATGACACATTTCAGAAGATGACAATGAAACAGCCAGCTCCAAGTAGTTAAATGAGGATGACGGGACCGAAAAAAAATTTGCGTAGCTCACCTTTCTCCGCAGCTTCTATGGGCTGAACCTTTTTACCCATTTCTTTCCTCCCTTAATGAATGTATATATAGGGAGTTGGCATGC
>ENA-OWPI01002633-OWPI01002633.1-marine-metagenome-genome-assembly--contig:-NODE-2633-length-16457-cov-10.905922_pt1 | contig 16457 bp, 12 predicted proteins | sample MGYA00238138_ERZ651775 | MGnify/ENA primary metagenome ERZ651775 (study PRJEB26906, sample SAMN06265043) | marine metagenome | isolation source: Helgoland LTER site | place: Germany:Helgoland, sampling...
CTGATGAGATTGAGGCGATGATGGCAGGCTAAGCCGACCTTACAAATTCGCCGAGACCAAAGAATCTAAGAAGGCGCCGGTGTCTTCTGAGTATCCGATGTTGCGGTCAATGATGCGTCCGTCTCTTCCGACCAAACACCAGGTCGGATAGGCGACTACCGGGTATTCTGCGGGCAAAGAGTCGAGCATCATCTGCGGCACATTCAATTCTCGCCCATCGAGGTAGCGCTGCACCGTTTTTGCTTTTTGGTGGTGATTGACACCCATCACGGTGAACCCTTCGGGTCCGAATTCTTCTTGCATTCCTGCGAGATGTGGCATGGCCCGCATGCACGGACCACAGCCGATGTACCAAAAGTCGAGGTACACGAGCTGGCCTTGCAATGCTTCTAAGCTCACGGCTTCACCGTCCAAATTCAAACCCGCCATAGCAGGCGCTTCAGCGCCGATGGCAGGCAAGGAGGCCAGCGCTTCTTCGAACCAATTTTCACTTCCGCCTCCGCCTGCAACAGCAGGATCGACGGGCTTAGGCTCTTTGGCCCAACTCGGAGCTGTCCAATCGGCAATGGCATTCACGATCGCGGGCTGATTCACATCTTCCCACGTCCATTCGATGGTCATGTCGCTGCCATAGCCCATATCACCGCGGTACCAGGATAGTTCACGCCTTACCGGTAATCCATCGGGCGCTTGAAACACCCACTTTTGAACATCATAGGAGCCGGGATGAAAGTCTTGGGATGCGGAATCGGGAATGGAGGTACGCGTCAGCATGAATTGTTCGGGCGAGGAGCGGGTTGGAAGCACATGTTCCCAGACAACATCGACCAAAGAATCGCTCACTTGCTCTGCCCACCATGTGCTATCGGTAAGTGGTTTCGATAAGGCGAGTGAAGCATAATAGTTCCCGACGCCATTTCCATTACGCTGTTTGCGGGGATCAACGGGATCAATGGATTTGGTGCTGTCGGATCTAATGTCGGTGAGTTCGTTGCCCCATAAACGGCTCAACCAAATGCTGGAGTCCCCTTCCTCGATGAAAGTGTCTTCCAGCGTCCAAGCCATGTCGTAGGTGGAATCTTGCGCGGCATGGTTTCGAACCCACTGCATGGAAACTTCACGCTTCCATTGGCTATCACTCGCTTCCACGCTGTTGGTCATGTGAGCTTGAAATTGTGCGTTTTCAATTTGCATGATGGCATCGCGCACATCATTGGCATCGCTAAAAACGGGCTCGGGCTGGCTGCACGCCAGGAGGGCGAGTGGGGCAAAGAGTAGAATTCGATTCATGCCACGAAAGTAGACAAGCGGCGCACATCTTAGCCGTGCATCGTTTCTTTCTTGCTGTAGTTGGCCATGATGGATGCCTCGTAATCGAGGTAAGCTTGCCAACGGGACTCGACATCGACGCCGGTGCCGTACTTGCGCGCGAAGCCAATGAACGTGGTGTAATGTCCCGCCTCGGAGACCATGAGCTCGCGGTAGAACTCGGCCAACTCGGGGTCGCTGATTTTTTCAGAAAGCATCTTGAACCGCTCGCAAGATCGCGCCTCTATCATGGCGGCAAACAGGAGCCGATCCACGAGTTGTTCTTCTCGGCTGCACTTCCGCCGAATGAACTTCAGCACCTCGCCCACATAATCGTCTTTGCGCTCTGGACCGAGGGCATAGCCGCGAGCCTTGATGCGTTCAACGACCATTCCAAAGTGTTCGATTTCTTCTTGCGCGATGCGCGTCATTTCTTCCACCAATTCCAGGTGTTCGGGGAAGCGTGCAATGATGGAAATGGCGTTGGAAGCCGCTTTTTGCTCGCACCAAGCGTGGTCCGTGAGGATTTCGGAAATGTTGCTTTCGACCAGCGCGACCCACCTCGGATCGGTTGGGAGACGAAGGCCAAGCATCGGAGATTCGCTTGATGCAGAAGAGGGGGTACTCATGGTTGGGTGGTGATTCGGATGAGGCTGCCCGTGGGAATCCAATGGCCGTCTTCTCCGCGCAAGCAAAGTTCGCCGGCCTCGCTTGAGGCAGCAGGCAGAATGCGGTCCCAAACCGTCTCGAGGGCGGAGGGCGCGATGCCACTGTAGGTGTTCATGATGATGAAACCGCCGGGCTCAACCAAGGCGGCAACGGTTTCACACAGGTTGAGAAGTTGATCTTCGAGACGCCATTTTTGGCCTTTGGGTCCCAGTCCCCAAGTTGGGGGATCGAGCACAATGCCACGGTATTTCTTGCCTCTGCGTTGCTCGCGTTGGGCGAATTTAAGGGCGTCCTCAACCACCCAGCGGATGCCATCGAGGCCGCTCAATTCCATGTTGATGCGTGTCCAATCCACGACTTGGCGGATAGCATCTACATGGGTGACATCTGCTCCTGCAGCACGCGCAGCGAGCGAAGCTCCACCAGTGTATGCAAAGAGGTTCAGAAATGCATCCCCGGGCTTCAGATGTTCGGCGATGAATTCCCAATTGACGGCTTGTTCAGGAAAAACACCCACGTGCTTGAAGCGGGTCATTTCGAGCTGGAACGTCAAATCCAATCGCGGAGAGCGGTACTTTAGGTTCCATCCTTCAGGGACGGATTCCAACGGCACCCAATTTCCTTTGGTCATGCCGGTCGGTTCAAATCGGGCGTTGGCCTTGTCCCAAGCATCAAAGTCAAGGCTCCGCGACCAAACAGCGGAGGGGTCCGGACGGTCGAGCAAAAGGGTGCCAAAGCGTTCGAGCCGTGAACGGTCTCCGGAGTCCAGGACGGCGTATTCTTCCCAATGTTCGGGCGCCCATCGTTGATAAGTGCGTGTAGACATGCGGGTGCAAAGGTCGGAAATGCCGAGGTATTCAGAGCATCTTTGTGCTCAATGGCTCCAAGAACCCCGCCCAAGCAATTGCGCAAAGAGATCCTAGAGGTCTTCAAGCGCCAACCAAACAAGCCCCTGAACCACAAACAGGTGGCAAGTACATTGGGAATTCTCAATCATGATACTCGGCAGAAAATCACAGGAATCTTGGAGGACATGGGCCGCGATGGCCGCTTAGAATCAATCGGTCGAGGGCGCTACCTGCTCAAAGAAGTGCCCCAAAACGACCGGCCTATCGGAACCATTCAGGTGACCCGTCATGGACGGGGATTTGTCATGATGGCGGATGGAAACGAGGTATCTATTCCCAAGGGTTTTACGGGAACAGCCTTTTGGGGTGACACGGTCGAAGTGGACTGGGTGCGCCGCGGCGGCCGGCACACACCGCGTGTCGCACGCATCGTAGAACGTCAACGTTCCCAGTACGTGGTGGTGCTCGAAAAAGTCCGTGATTACGCCTTTGGCTACCCTTCTGATCAACGCCTTCACACCAACTTTTTCATCGGCGCAAAGCACTTAGCCGGTGCTGAAAATGGTCAAAAGGTCATCGTCGAAATACTCAAGTGGGACGATGCGTCGGACGCGCCTTCTGCAAAAGTCGTGAAAATCCTAGGCACGCCTGGTGACCACGAAGTCGAGATGCACGCCATCCTCGCCGAGTACGGATTGCCGTATGAATTTCCCGATCATGTGCTTGCCGCGGCTGATGCGATCCCGCATGCTGTGCCTGCGGAAGAACTGAAGCGCCGCCGGGATTTCCGAGATGTTACGACCCTGACGATTGACCCGGTCGACGCCAAGGATTTTGACGACGCGCTGTCATTGAAACGCCTCAAAAATGGCCATTGGGAGGTGGGGGTTCACATTGCAGACGTGGCGCATTACCTCAAGCCAGGAACGGTGCTCGACGAAGAGGCACGTCAGCGCGCGACGTCGGTCTATCTCGTAGATCGGACGATTCCGATGCTGCCGGAAGTGCTTTCCAACAACCTCTGTTCGCTGAGGCCGAACGAGGATCGACTGGCGTTCAGTGCGGTGTTCGAAATGAACGACAAGGCAGAAATAAAAGGCGAGTGGTTTGGCCGATCGGTCATTCATAGCGACCAACGATTCGCCTACCACGAAGCGCAGGAACGGATTGAGACAGGCAAAGGCAAATACGCCGATGAGGTGAAGACGTTGCAGCATTTGGCGGAGAAGTTGCGCGCCAACCGATTCAAGGCCGGGGGCATCGACTTCAACACGGAAGAGGTCAAATTTGAGTTGGACGAGGCGGGCAAACCGCTGCGGGTCGTAATCAAGCGCATGCTCGATGCCAATCGCCTCATCGAAGACTTCATGTTGCTAGCGAATGTGCGGGTGAGCCGTTACCTCGCCAAGCCTCGAAGCAACGAAGGCAAGCGCGAGGAGTCAACCCGCACAGCGGTGTACCGGATTCACGATCGGCCTGATCCCGAGAAGCTGCAGCAGCTGCGGAAGTTTGTTTCCAAGTTCGGTCTCGAAATGCCTAAGATTAATCCCGCCAACGCCGAGTCTGCGCTGCGGCAACTGCTCCAAGCAGCAGCGGGTAACACGGCTGAAAATGTGGTCAAAACCATGGCGATTCGCTCCATGGCCAAGGCGGAGTACAGCACCAATAACATCGGCCACTATGGCCTGGCGTTTCCATTCTACACGCACTTTACCAGTCCCATTCGTCGCTATCCCGATGTGCTCGTCCACCGGTTACTCCAGCAGTACATCGATGGGGGTAAATCAGCTGATCCCGGTCCACTTCAGGGGGTGTGCCAGCACAGTTCCAACATGGAAAAGCGGGCCGCAGAAGCCGAGCGCGCATCCATCAAATACAAACAAGTCGAATTCCTCATGACGCGCATCGGCGAGACCTTCCACGGCATTGTGAACGGCGTTGTGCCGAAGGGCATTTTTGTCGAAATCGATGAAAACAAATGCGAGGGCTTCGTTCCCAAGGACTCCCTTCCGGATGACCACTATGTATACGACGAGGACCGGCAGGCGCTGATCGGTGCGCGGCATGGGGGTCAGTTTGCCATGGGTGAGCGTGTTGTAGTGCGTGTTGTGGCCGCAGATTTGGCCAAGCGTCAATTGGAATTTGAGGTCCCTGAAGAAAAGTGAGTTTTTAGGTTCAATTGAACTCCTTATTACAAAGACTTATCTAGATTATTTAGGCTTTTATCGATTATAATCAACACAAATTGATTATATTCGATGACCATGAATCGCTTGACTCGACTTACCACCGTGACGGCATGTGCTGTCTTCTTCTTTTTGTCTCTTTTTACTTCATCGGCTCAGGCCCAATTTTTGGGCCTCCAAAGTGAAGTTTTGGCGGAGACAGAGTTGGGAACGACTTACAGGGTCTATGCGGAATTTGCATCGGCATCAGATGAGTGCATTGCCGTGTATTCAGTGGGGACGTCCGAGTGTGTGGAGAATGATGAGAACAACAACTGCATCCAAATGGGTCCCTTGCTGCTCGAACTTGGCGTGACGACCGCATTTTTTCAGCACCCGGCTGCGGGGGACATGGGATCAGGCATTAACCCATTCTTTTTCCCATTTTATCCGGAAATGGAATACGATAGTTGGCTGACCATTGGTTCCTCCTCTACCAATGACGAGGCGGTAAGTAACATCGGAATGGTTTCGGATTTGGCAGAATTTGCTTCGGGAACCGGTTTTGTAATGGATGAGACGGTCGGAGGAAGTTGGTACGTTACACCCGGAGCCAATCCAGCGGCCATGGCTGGAGATGACGGGTTGGTATTGCTCGGGCAATTCACAGCAGTTGACGATGCAAATGGAAATCCTGGACACGTGACCTGCCTCTGGAATATCCAATGGCGCAATAACGTTGGTGTATCGTTTAAAGAAACCGGGATTACACATGACACTTCGGGTGACGGAACCGTTTCGGGTTGCATGGACGCTTCGGCGTGCAATTACAACGCCAGCGCAACAGCCAGCGATGATGGTTGCGCTTTTGCGACGGGATGCGATGTCTGCGGCGGAAACGCGACGGACGGGACGGGCTCCGTGGTGGACAACGATGCCGATAACGATGGCGTTTGCGACGTGGACGAAATTGCCGGTTGCCAGAATAGCGCGGCCTGCAATTACGATGCTTCCGCTACGGATGCGGCGACTTGCCTGTATGCGACCGGATGCGATGTATGTGCGGGGAACCCTACCAACGGCACCGGAACAGTATTAGACCTCGATGCCGACAACGATGGCGTGTGCGACGAGGACGAAATTGCGGGCTGCCAAAACAGCTCCGCGTGCAATTACGACGCGAGCGCCACCGACTCGGGCACGGCATGTGTTTTCCCTTTTGGCTGTGAAACGTGTTCCGGAGAAACGAATGGAACAGGGACGGTCGTTGACAATGATTCGGACGGGGATGGCGTCTGCGATGCGGATGAAATTTCCGGTTGCCAAGTCGCCTCAGCTTGCAACTACAACGCCTCAGCTACGGACGCCGGAACCGTGTGCATTTACGCGGCGGGTTGTGAATCATGCTCGGGACCGACCGACGGTACAGGAACCATATTGGCCAATGACGACGACAACGATGGCGTGTGCAATGCAGATGAAGTCGCAGGCTGCCAAAACAGCGCAGCGTGCAACTACAACGCCTCCGCTACGGATGCGGCTGACTGCATCTTCGCTACGGGCTGCGACGAATGCCAAGGCAATCCAACGGATGGGACAGGATCGGTCAACGACCTCGACGCCGATAACGATGGCGTCTGCGATGCAGATGAAATTGCCGGTTGCCAGAGCACCTCAGCGTGCAACTACAATGCTTCTGCGACGGATTCCGCCACGTGTTTATTCGCCACAGGCTGCGATGTGTGCGCAGGCAATGCGACGGACGGCACTGGAACGGTAACAGACCTCGACGCCGATAACGATGGCGTGTGTGACGCAGACGAAATTGCCGGTTGCCAGAGCACCTCAGCGTGCAACTACAATGCGAGTGCTACCGATTCGGGTTCGGCGTGCATCTTCCCATCGGGCTGCGAAACCTGCTCAGGGGCAACCGATGGCACAGGCACGGTCCTGGCCAATGACGACGACGATGACGGGGTGTGCAACGCGGACGAAATTGCCGGTTGCCAGAACAGCAATGCGTGCAACTACGATGAGAGCGCAACCGATGGCGGCGTGACATGCGTCTATGCCACGGGCTGTGAAACGTGCTCTGGAGCGACCGATGGCTCCGGTACGGTCGTGGACAATGACGCGGACAATGATAGCGTATGCGATGCGGACGAAGTAGCGGGCTGTCAGAACAGCACCGCTTGCAATTACAATGCAAGCGCGACGGATCCTGGTGCCACCTGCATCTTCCCCCAAGGCTGTGAAACATGCTCTGGTGAAACCAACGGCACCGGAACGATTGTGGACAATGATGCTGACAACGACGGCGTGTGTGATGCGGACGAAACGGCGGGTTGTCAAGATAACACGGCATGCAACTACGATGCCAATGCCACCAACGGAGGCATCGCTTGCGTGTACGCCAGCGGTTGCGATTATTGTTCAGGCGAAACGGACGGTTCGGGCACGATTGTCAACGGAGATGTCGATGCCGACGATGTCTGCGACGTAAACGAAATCCCCGGTTGCCAAGACCCTGTCGCATGCAATTACAATGAAGCGGCAACCGATGAAGACAATTCCTGCACGTACGAAGTATTGGGCTACGACTGCAACGGCGATTGCTTGTTCGATGTGGACGAAGACGGTGTTTGCGACCAGTGGGAAATCACGGGTTGCCAGGACGAAGCAGCTTGCAACTACGAAGCGACTGCGACCAATGCGGGTTATTGCGATTATCCGGCGACAAATTATGACTGCGATGAGAACTGCCTCAACGACGCGGACGGCGATGGCTTATGCGACGAATTGGAGAGTGCAGGATGTTTGGATTCCAATGCGTGCAATTATGATGCCTCGGCGACCGATAATGACGGCTCTTGCACCTATGCCGCAACCGGTTATGATTGTGCGGGTGTCTGCTTGGCGGACACAGATGGTGACGAGGTATGCGATGCGAATGAAGTGGCGGGCTGCACGGATGGGGATGCGATGAATTTCAACGCATTGGCCACCGATGATAACGGGTCATGTGTTTACTGTGAGGACGCCGACAACGACGGAGTGTGTGACAATGAGCTTGTGGGGTGCACCGACTCGGCAGCTTGCAATTACGACGCCACGTCTACTGAAAATGACGGTTCTTGCATGTATGCTGCAGCAGGATATGGATGCGACGGAACGTGCTTAGCGGACGCCGATGAAGATGGCGTGTGTGATGCCAATGAGGTGGCCGGATGTGCCGATCCCTCGGCGTGCAATTTTGCGGCGGCAGCCACGGACGACGATGGTTCGTGCACGCACGCGACCACAGGCTTCGATTGCGATGGCGCCTGCTTGGTTGATTCGGATCAAGATGGAATTTGCGATCAAGATGAGGTGACGGGTTGCCAAGACAGCGCAGCCTGCAACTACGACGAGGCAGCCACGGATAATGGCTACTGCGATTATCCGATGACGGGCTATGATTGCGAGGGCAATTGCCTACCCGGGTATGAAGCCCTTTGCAACGGGGGAACTACGACCACGGAGGTGTTAGGGTGCATGGACAGCGCGGCCTGCAATTACGCTGCGACGGCTACCCAGGACAATGGTTCCTGCACGTTTGCAGATGCGGGCTACGATTGCGACGGTGTGTGTTTGTTTGACGAGGACGGCGACGGCATTTGCAATGCGTTTGAGGTGCCAGGCTGCACCGATTGCGCGGCTTGCAACTTCGCGGCGTCTGCTACGGACGATGACAATTCGTGCACGTACGCCGAGGCGGGCATCGATTGTGACGGAGGGTGCCTCGTTGACAGCGACGGGGACTTTGTTTGTGACCAAAACGAAATTACCGGCTGCCAAGACAGCTCCGCGTGTAACTTCGATGAGACGGCTACGGATGCTGGCTACTGCGATTACGCCGAGACCAATTACGACTGCGCTGGCAATTGCTTGAACGATGCGGACGGTGACGGCGTGTGTGATGAATTCGAGCCGGAGGTAATGGTCTTAGGTTGCACCAGTGCTGAGGCGTGCAACTACGATGCGACTGCGACGGACGACAACGGCTCGTGCTCGTTTGCGGACACGGGCTACGATTGCACAGGAGAATGCCTTGCGGATAGCGATGGCGACGGAGTTTGCGATGCGTTTGAGTTGCTAGGCTGCACCGATTGCGCGGCTTGCAACTTTGCGGCGTCCGCTACGGACGATGACAGCTCGTGCATTTACGCTTCTGCGGGCTATGGCTGTGATGGTGGTTGCTTGGTTGATTCAGACCAAGATGGAATTTGCGACCAAGATGAGGTCGCGGGTTGTCCGGATGCTGAGGCATGCAACTATGATCCCTTGGCGACGGACGATGGATATTGCGACTACGCTTCGGAGAACGAGGATTGCGATGGCAATTGCTTGAACGATGTAAATGCCAATGGCATTTGCGATGAGTTGGAGGATGGGTTGACGGTGGGGAATAATTGCGCTGCCGCAACAGAGGAATTCATGGCAGCCTTGGCCAGTGGACTATACTGTGGGGACGGCACGGTGTGGGTCGATGCCGTCAGCGAATGCATGGTCATTCCTACGTGCTTTGCCGATTTGGACAACAACGGCAACCGAGGAACGGAAGATTTGCTCATTATGCTATCGGTCTTCGGTGCGGAATGTGATTTGGCGGAGGGATGCATGGATCCCTTGGCAGAAAACTACGATCCCTTCGCGGTGGTCGATGACAACAGCTGCATTGTCCTTGAGGACCCTTGCGCCTTGGCTACTTCTATCACGTATCAAGGCGAGGATTATGCCCTGGTTTCTGTGGGTGATCAATGCTGGTTCCGGGACAATTTGGCTTCGGATCAATTTCAAAATGGCGATGCCATTGGTTTGACGTTGGAATCAACCGATTGGTATGCTGCGGCGATTGCAGCAACACCGGCCTTTGCTCCAATCAACGGCGACGGTGCGAATACCGCTGCGCACGGCTACCTCTACAACGGCTACGCTGTGAATGACGCCCGTGGTTTATGCCCGAGCGATTGGCACGTGGCATCCGATGGAGATTGGATGTCCCTCGAAGCGGCCTTGGGGATGGATTCATTGGCGTTGGCGGACTTCGGGAACCGCGGCACCGACCAAGGCGACCAACTCAAATCTTCTGCCTCTGACGACCCAGCTTGGGACGGTACAAACGTGTCGGGCTTCTCAGGAACGCCATCTGGACAGCGTTATTCCTTCGGAAGTTTCAACGGGTTTGGCACGATGAGCCTCCTGTGGACGGGCACCAACAGCGGATCTTCGAATTGGGCGCGTAAGCTCGAATCGGACAATGCGCAGGTCCAGCGCTCACTTATTTCCAAAGGCTTTGGCGGATCCGTCCGGTGCGTGATGGATTAGTGGGCTCTTTGAATTCGAAGCATCCACTAAGTCGTGCGAGTTTTATTACGTTTCATCTTGATGTGATACGGGGGATTCCTATTCTGAATGAATCCCGGGTTTTTTTGTAGTGGACTTTGGCCAGGGAAATGGCCCAAGAAGATTAGCGAACGCATTACCTTTGCACCCGAAGAGCGCGCCCATAGCTCAGTTGGTTAGAGCAGTGGACTCATAATCCATTGGTCGTAGGTTCAAGTCCTACTGGGCGCACTTTTTTCCTTCCTCCGACCAGCGCCCCGGCGATTCAAAAGCTCACTGCGCTAGCACATTCAGAGGCATGGCCCCGTAGTTCAATGGATAGAATAGAAGTTTCCTAAACTTTAGATCCGAGTTCGATTCTCGGCGGGGCTACCATTTCGAATCCGGAGGATTGCCGTAAAAGACGAACATTCCGCAATGAGTTGCGGTAGTTTCGTTTAAATTGGCCCCATGAAAAACACCCCTTACTTGATGTTGGTGTGCACAGCGATGGCCGTTGCCACCTCTTTCTCGGCTTCTGCCCAACAAGATTATGCGCACGTTGCGAAGTTCAATCCGTTTGGATTGTTCGCGAGCCAATACCAGCTGGGCTACGAGCATGCGTTGAATGAAAATTTCTCCGTGCAGCTTTCGGCGGGCATCATTACGGGGAGTTCGGAATTGACTGCCACCGATTCGCTGGGGGGCGCTCAAACAACGTTGGTCAGCTCGAGCCGCTCGGGATTCATTGCGATTCCTGAAGTGCGCTGGTACCCAAAGGGTCCGGCATGTGAAGGCGTATACTTGGCGTTGGCCGGACGATTCCGAAGCGTCACGAACACCAATGAAGATACGGGGGACATCATCCTCGATCGCTCGGCAAACGGTGGCGCTCTTCTTTTCGGTTACCAAAGCCACACCGACATCGCGTGGGAGATTTTCGCCGGCCCGCAGATCAAGAAGGTCAACACGGTTTCAGACTACGATGACGACAACGCTTCCGGACTCTTCGGTGAGTCCGACGGTGTCGGTTTGCGTTTCGGCGTGAACGTCGGCATCGGTTGGTAAGCCGCACTGCGCGGAAAACGGCACGATACCCAGGATGATGGCATAACGGGCGGCCTTCCCCAAGGCCATCCAAAACAGCGTGGGCAGCCATTTGACGCGGAGCGCGCCCAAAGCGACCGCGATGAAATCACCGACCCCGGGCAACCAACACCCGAGGGCGGCCACGCTGCCGTGCCGTTTGATCCGGTCCATCCACCGTTTTCGGCGCTCATCACTCAGTACGGACCGCTTCTCGCTGAGCGCGCGACTTCCCCACCGGCCCAGCACATAGCCAGTCATCCCGCCCAGCGTGTTTCCAACCGTTGCGAGGATGAGGCACAGGAGCGGTTCGCCCCCGCCGAGCAGCGTCGCCGCCAGCACCGCCTCCGAACTGAACGGGATGACGGTTGCCGAGAGAAACGATGCAGCGAACAACGCCAAATAGCCGATTCCATCCATCGCTTCAAAGGTGAGGAAAACAGCGGTGCTTTGGTTGTGCACATGGGGTGTTTCCGCAGATTCCCGCTAATTTGGCTGATCAAAAGTTCATGCCATGATCCACTACAATCCGAAAAGTTGGTTTAGCCTCATTTTTCACGCGTACAGCCGGCAAGTCTTTCGCAAGCTGCTTCCGGCGATGGGGGCGATGGGGGCTTTTACGGCGGGCATTTGCTATGTGGAGCTCGAGGTGTTGGAGCGGCCGATGGAGGTGAGCAATGTGGTGCACTCGCTGCTGGGTTTTGTGCTTTCATTGTTCTTGGTTTTTCGGACCAACACCGCATACGACCGCTGGTGGGAAGGACGGAAGCAGTGGGGGGCTTTGGTGAATGTGTCACGCACGCTCGCGCTGCGCATCCGCGAATTCACCCCCAATGAATCCGCGCACGAGCACTTCAATGAAGCCATCCCGGGCTTTGTGAAGGCGCTGCGGGACCACCTGCGACCGAATGTGCCCGGGGCACCCATTCCGCCCGAGGCCGCAGCACTCGCCCAGGCACAGCACGTCCCGAACGCTTGGGCCCAATCGATGGAACGCCGTGCCACCGCGCTCCTCGTAGCCGGCGAACTCACGGACCAACAGCATTGGCTCATCTCCCAAAACCTCGAGCGCATGGTCGACATCCTGGGTGCCTGTGAACGCATCCTCAAGACCCCTGTTCCCTACAGCTACAGCATGTTCTTGAAGAAATTCATCTTCCTGTACGTGGTGACGCTGCCCATCGGATTTGTCGCGACGTTTGCGTGGTGGAGTGTGCCGGTGGTGATGCTGATTTTTTACATCCTCGTGAGTGTCGAGTTGATCGCGGGGGAAATCGAAGACCCGTTTGGGGTGGATGATAACGATTTGCCTTTGGACGGGCTGTGCAAGACCATTGAAGGGAATGTCAAGGAAATTCTGGAACGACCTTAAAACTTTATGTTTTTATAAATAGATTAGCACAATAACCCAAATCATTCATCATGAACAAGTGCTTTCTATTTTTCCTGATGAGCGGCTCACTGCTGCTCGCTTCCGGTTGCTCTACGACGTTGAAAATTGGCCACGGAGCTAACGATTCGAAACCACTGGTTTTTGAGGAACATTATGAAATTGAGCAAATTCCAACCATGAAAGTGGACGGTCGTGCTTTCTGGGGCATCCCAAGCTTTAAGAGCAACAACCAAAACAAACGCGACCAAGGCCGGCTGCGTCATTTCATTGAGCCGGGCGGTTTTCGCATCAAGCGTATCTTGCCTGTATTGACATTGTTTTTTGGAAGTTTGACAACCCATGCTGTGCTGGGAGAGTACCTGGGGGTCGATTTTATGTCCGATCGTCCGGTCCTGTCTTGGACATTGTTGTCGTTGCCCATCATGGGAACGGTGAATAACGCACTTTGGGAGGGTGCGGCCTACAGCGGTTCGGTAGAAACGATGCAGTATCGTTTGCTCAATGAGTATCCGGACGTGGACGTTTTCGTTTATCCCAAGTACCACCTGGAGTACGACCGTATTTTTGATCCGGAGGGATTTCAGCCGGAGTATCTCTGGATTCAAAAAGCGCGCCTTCAGGTGGATGTAAAGGGAGCTGCGCTGAAGACAAAGGAGTAACAGGAGCTCGGTTTTACCATTCATTGTGCGAATGGTCAGCCCGGTCGGCCGGTGTCTTTCGGAATTTTGCCAGCGAAAAATCATAGCAATGGCATCATTCAAGGAACTCGTAAACGGCGTCACGCCGGTATTGGTAGACGTATATGCAGATTGGTGCGGGCCGTGCCAAGCCATGGGCCCAGAGTTGGAAAAACTCTCGGCGAGCATGGGAGACGCGGCCAAAGTGCTGAAAGTTAACCTCGACCGTAACCAACCCCTTGCCGAAGCATACGGCATCCGGAGCGTGCCCACATTGATGATTTTCAAGGAAGGCAAGATGCTTTGGAAGGCCAGCGGCTTCCACAGCAAGGACCAAATGCAGCAAGCGCTTCAGCCGTTTCTGAACTGACAGTAAGGCTTTGGGTGACTGTACTCTCTTGCTCACCAATGAATTGGCCATTCAGGTAGATTTGAATCATTGCCAACCCATCAAAAACCACCACCACATGAACATATCCATTGCAATCATTATCAGGAGCCAACAAAAGCCTCTATGGTAATGATTCAGATTTGTTTATTGGGCGAAGGGGAGGCAGTACAAATAGGTTTTACCAAGGAGACATGGATGAATTGCGGATTTTCAATCAAGCGTTGACCGAAGAAGAAGTTGGTCTTCTTTATGAATTTGATGGATGCGGCACACAATCTTCTGTCAGCCAAATCGATATTCAGCCGGGAATGACGATTTTTCCTAACCCGGCACGTGACAATGTCAAAGTTGCACTTGAAGTGCCATCAAGTCTTCAGATAGCCCGGTCTGACGGTGTTATTATCTGGTCATCACGAGAAATGAAAACTTCGTTCACGATTTCAACAGGTCACTTTGCCCCTGGCCTCTACCTTATCAACACGGATTCTGGATTTTCTGATAGAATAGAAGTTTCCTAAACTTTAGATCCGAGTTCGATTCTCGGCGGGGCTACAAACAACTGACAAACAAGGGTTTAACGTCCCTTGTTTTGTTTTTCAGAGGGACGCGATTTTCGGATTGCAGAACAATTGCAGAACAAATGGGGTGAAAACTGCGTCACTCCTCGCTTCAAAACGGCAAATCATCGCCATCCTCCATGTGCCTCAGCATTGGTGTCCCGTCCCAGGATGCGAGAGAATACCCATGGCCGCTAAAATCCTTGCGGGAACTCGCTCGACTTTATATGGTGGCAACAGCCGAATTATTCGTATTTTCGATTTAAATCATTGCCAAATGAATCGCTTATTTCTCCTCCTTTTTGGGGCGGTGTCGCTCGTTGCACATGCCCAAGTCCCTGATTACGTGCCGACCGAGGGTTTGGTAGATTGGTGGCCATTAGATGGAAATGCAACAAATTTTGCGGGGGATAATAACGGTGAAATTGAAGGGTGCTTACCTATCGAAAATCGATTTGGAGAAGCTTCCAAAGCCCTATTTTTCGATGGGCAAAATGATAGGATTTCATTAGACACCTTTTTCGGTGGACAGGAAATGGCCGCAGTTTCTTACAGCGTTTGGTTTAACTCCAACGGCAGCCCTGACCCTCAATTTTTGAGCGGAAAAGAGGGGTATTGGAGAACCATTTACATTCGCCTCACTTCTGCCAATGACATCAGATTCGGAGGAACATCTCAAGGTGTCTATTTTGGAGTCACCTCTGATGAACAGGCTTTTACACTTGGCACTTGGCATCATCTTGTTGTCACCTTTGAAGATGCAGTTATTACCTTGTTCCTTGATGGTAACCTAATCGCGCAAGGGTCATCTGCCGCAAATCTTCTCGACTATCAGTTCTACGCAGCAGGTAACTCAACGGCAACGAATTACTTTGGTGCTACTCATCCAGTGTCACCTGGGTTATGCCATTTTTTCAGCGGAAAAATGGATGATTTCGGACTATGGAACCGCGCCCTCACGGAATGTGAAATTGCTGCCTTGTACGCAGCTGAATCTAGCACGACTGTCTCGGTATCCGGAGGCGCAGACCTTTCCATCTGCTCAGGAGATTCAATTGTGCTGAGTGCTTCTGGTGGCGACAGCACGTACACTTGGTCAAATGGTATTGAAGATGGTGTGGCCTTTGTTCCTGATTCTTCTTCGTATTTCACGGTGGAGGGATCATTGGGCGCATGCACCTCAACAGACACCGTCTTTGTAGAAGTTTTGCAGCCTAGCACTGGCATGGACACACAAGTTGTTTGTGATAGCCTGACTTGGATAGATGGCATCACGTATACCGCGAGTACGAATGAGCCATCCATCGCCATAACCAACGCTGCTGGCTGCGATAGCATCGTTACACTCGATCTCACCGTCAATTACACGACATACAACACGATTGACACGACTGTGGTGAATGTTTTGGAATACAATGGGGAAGAATACACCGAAGGCGGCGAATACTTGGTCTATTTGGAAAATGAAGCTGGCTGCGACAGCATAATCACTCTCAAACTAACAGTGGAGTATGTTGGGGTAGATGATTTGGAAACACAAGGAAATTGGAGCGTCTATCCGAATCCTATTGAAAGCCAGTTGACCATCTCAAGCGCCAACGCTTTGGAATCTTATCTGGTGCAAATCTTCAATGCACTGGGCCAAGTCATTTGGAGCGAGCGAGTGAGCAACCAAGTAACAATCGAAGTGTACGGCTGGCCACGTGGCATGTACGTTATCGAGATTCAAGGTGAAGGTGTTGAAACGCGCGAACGCATGCAGATAGTGTTGAAATAGAAGTTTCCTAAACGTTTGATCCGAGTTCGATTCTCGGCGGGGCTACTATGTATTCCAAAAGGCTGCTTAGAACTTGCGTTTTCCAGTGTGGTCCCAGAGGCCCCAAAACGCCCCAACACTGCCTTCAGCTCCCACCTTCCAGGCTTCGTCAAAAGCAGAAAAGTAGAACATCTCGATCTCTTCTTTTTGCGACCAACTCTGCGCGTTGATGAAATACTTGAG
>ENA-OWPI01002635-OWPI01002635.1-marine-metagenome-genome-assembly--contig:-NODE-2635-length-16454-cov-5.094523_pt1 | contig 16454 bp, 12 predicted proteins | sample MGYA00238138_ERZ651775 | MGnify/ENA primary metagenome ERZ651775 (study PRJEB26906, sample SAMN06265043) | marine metagenome | isolation source: Helgoland LTER site | place: Germany:Helgoland, sampling...
CCCCCCCTTATGAACGCAAACAACGGCCGCGTTGCCACTTCACCGTGTCACTGCAAAAATGTCAAATAACATTTCAATCCCGCTTCCCCTGGAATCTTGCTTGTTTGTGGGGTTCTTGGAAAAAAAAAACCAACGACCCCGAAACAAATTAACATGCCCCCCCCCCTACACGCTTGCAGCTTCCCCCAATGAGTGCAAAGTCGTGTCTGGTTGCGGCGGTTCCAGCTACCTGATTGGCCAATCGACGTGCGTCCCCTGGTTCTGCTACCACCACCGCACTATCGGTCTCAACATGATAACCCTGGAGGTGACGTCGAACGATGTGGAGACTTCCCACGGTGTGAAGCTATCAGTGGTGGGAATCTGCCAGGTAAAGGTGCCCTCCGGCCTGGACGCCGATGACGACTCCAACATCAGAAGGGCCGCTCAGCACTTTCTCGGGCAGGGTCCTTCGCAGATCGCGGAGGCCCTTCAGCTTACCATGGAAGGTCACCAGAGGCAGGTACTCGGTACCCTCACTGTGGAGGAGATTTACAAGGACAGGGAGGCCTTTGCCTCCAAAGTCCGCGAGGGTGTCGACACCGACATGAAGAACATGGGGTACATCGTGGTGAGCTACGTCGTCAAGGACGTTTCCGACCACAACGGGTACATGGACGCTTTGGGCGCGACGCAGACGGCCCTTGTCAAGAGGGAGGCGGCGGAGGGCGTCGCGAGGAACGAGGCGGAGCAGAGGAAGAAGGTCGCCGAGTACACCGCGCAGGCGCAGATCATCGAGTCGCAGCAGCAGTCCAGGGCACAGATCGAAGTCAACGAGCGCCGCGCGCAGGCCGCCATCGCCGTCAACCTCAAGAAGCAGGAGGAGGCGGAATCTGACAAGGAACTCCAGATCAAGGTCGCTCAGAACCAGCTTGTGGTGAATAAGGAGAGGGAGATGGCGTCCGCCGCCGGTTCAATCGAGAAAGCCCGACAGAACCAGGTTGTCAAGAGGGAGGTGACGCAGCAGGAGGTCGAGGAGGCCTCCGTACGCCTCATGGTTGCCGAGCAGCGTGCCCTGCAGATTCAGGAGGAGGCCAAGGGTACCTCCCTGGCAGATCTCGTCGAGAAGAAGAATCAGGCTGAGGCGATCATGGTCGAGGCCAACGCCCAGGCGGCTAAGATCGAGGCGTTCGCAAAAGCAGAGGCGAGCAAAATTTCAGCCGTCGGTGCAGCCGAAGCCCACGCGATTGAGGCCAAGGGTATGGCCGAGGCGAAGGTGCTTAAGGAGAAGAACCAGACATTCCAGTACATGGGTGAGGCTGGTCTCGCGTCTACTATTGTTGAGAAGCTTCCCGAGATCGCGGAGGCGATCGCAAGGCCACTTCAGCAGACGGAGAAGATGATTTTTATCTCCCAAGATTCTGCCACCGGCAGTAAGGTCACAAATGACATCATCAAGACGATTGCCACCATGCCCGATGCTGTCGAGGGACTTACAGGAATCGATCTCAAATCTGCTATCTCTAGAGCGATCTCAGCCGATCCTAACAATAAGAAGGTGAAGCTCTGAAGCGAAACAAACAAAGGAGTGGTGGACCGTTGAAAACATGGCAAGTGCAAAAAAGAACGCAACCACCAACACCAACAATAAAAAAAAGATAACAAACGCGAAAAGAAGCCCCACAAAAATGCACTCCCACTTCCAAATTTTAGCAGCAACAAAAAATTAGCCAATAAAAACAATACGTGTCAGGATCTCCTCATCTCATCAAAGTCGTTCAGTTCAAACTCCGTAATTCTCCAAAACTGGAATCTTGAGTTTGGGACCGTCCTCTTTTTTCTCCTCTTCAATCTCTTCCGGTGTAAGCTCCGTATTTTCTTTGAGTAGCTTGAAGCAACCCGTGCCAAGATCGATTGGTGTGCCCATGATGATGCACTCGCTGACGCCCATGATGTCGTCGCAGCGGCTGTGCACAGCCGCGTCAAACAGATGATCCGTCGTCCTCTCAAATGAAGCGAGCATCAGAACGCTGTCCCGCATCTTGCTAACGCCAAAGCGGGTGATTCCGAGAACCTCCCCCTTGTACGTCATCACGTCGCTCAGTAACTGGAGATGTCTGCTGTCGATTCCGATGCCATAAGGCTGCATAATTCCCTTGATCTCAGTTTGGATCTTCTTCCTCGCCGCCTCGACTCCCAGCACAGTCTCGACCTCGATGACATGGTTGCTCCATGTCCTCGAAAAGTCAACGCCGTCGCTTCCCATGACATCCAGAAGCCCGTAGCCCTCAACCAGCATATGATAGCGGTCCTAAAAAAGAAAAGGAAAGAAAGGGAGGAGAGAGAGGACGAGGATCTCAAGTTAGCGTACAAGTTTGAGAGCGACCAATCACCACGCAAAAACGACCAATCAATCACCACGCAAAAACGACCAATCAATCACCACGCAAAATATATCAAAAATGACAAACGTCATATGAAATGAAACTCACCTTGTCATCATCGTCCGCATCTCCCGCCGTTGTCTTGGTATCGTTTATGACCGCCCTGGCGACATCCCTGTAGCCGCTGATAATGACCTCCGGCAATTCACTCTTGAGCTGTTGCATGAAACTGTAAACCTGAGTATGCACGTTCTCGTTATCCTTATTCCTACTCCACTTTTTGTCGTCAGGCACGTAGACGCGCAACTTGCAGTCGTTCTCTTTGCAGAGCTGCACCTTGCTATCGATGAGGCTCCTCAGAATAACCGGCCTGGGAACTCCCTTGACGCCCTTGAGAATATTATCTCTCACGCTGACGTTATTGATGTGGCCTAGCTTGTTGGCCGTGAGAACCTTCCTATCCAGTTTAATGCTGATGTAGCACCTCGTCTCAGTATCATAGACTTCCTTGATATACTCGCAGACCTGCCCCAGCGTGGTTTTCTCCACCCTCGCCTTGGTCAACTTGGCCCGGCTCAAGTTACCCCCTTCCTCAAGAGCGGCAGTGATGATGGGTGTGCTGATCTGCTTACTGGCATTGATGATCTCCTTAAGTCGAGGCACTCCAAGAGTCACGTTCATGCTGCTGACTCCCGCAAAGTGGAATGTTTTCAACGTCATCTGGGTCCCTGGCTCTGTGATGCTGTGCGCCCCGGTTGCCCCAACCGCCTCTCCCGGCTCGACACATGACCTACTATACTTCCGGAGAGCTTCTGCCACGATGAGCTCAAACTGTGTCTTGGTCAGACGGCGTTCGAAGACGTTTGGCGACTCTTTGGCACTCCCGCTGGTCGAGAGGCGGTCACCACAATTCGAAAAGAACTCTCTGACCTCTGCGAGGATTTTGTACTCTTCGAAGACGTCATTGCCATCCGTGTCCTTAAAGGGATGTTTTTTCAAGTCGCCGAACCAGACAGGAACGAGTTTCTGCCAAGGGGCAGAAGAAAGATGCCGCTCAACCATCTCCATCAGTTTATCCTTCTCCAGGCAGGGTTCACCAGGAGAGGGGTTGGACAAGCAGATATTTCGGCGCAAACGGTCGAAATCTACTGGGCGATTGTTATTCTCCATGCACTCGGGGTTGAGCCCGTCATCACCGTAAGCGAATTGAATCACAGTCTTTTCGCTGTTGCGGACGGTCGAGTCATAGCGTAGCGATAGGTCCTCGAGGGCTTTCATCATTCGTCGAGCCATGTAGCCCGTTTCGGCGGTTTTCACGGCCGTATCGACCAAACCCTCTCGTCCACCCATTGTGTGGAAGAAGAATTCCGTGGCTGTCAATCCGCTGTAGAATGAATTGCTCACGAAGCCCTTCGCCTGCGGGGTCAGCTCGTTGGGCTCGAAGTGAGGGAGTGTGCGGTTGACAAAGCCGTTCTGAATGCGCTTGCCTCCGACCTCCTGCTGACCGACGCAAACGACCATCTGACTGATGTTGAGACTACTTCCCTTGGACTTACAGTCAGCCATAATACGCGGAGTATTGCTCCAAGGAAGCGTCTCCATTGCCTTCTCACCGAGCGCCTCGCGAAGCTTGCTCAATCCCCCCTTTAGTTTCTGCTCGAGAGATTGGATCTTGTTGCAACCCGGCTCCAGATCAAGGGTGTCGTTGTTGTAGTCCTGAATGTGGCGGTCACACTGGGCGTACCCTTCGCTGACTACCTTTTCCTTGATTTCGTTGAGATGGCCGTCAGGAGTAACGTCACTGATGCCAATGCTGAAACCCTTGTGACCTCCAAAGTAGCGAGAGCAGAACTTGGCCAGGCGGTTCATGACCCGCGCCGACTCTGCCGAGCCATAGTCGCGCAACAAAACGTACAGCAGCCCTTGTTTCGACCCTGTACCTACTGTTGATTTTGCGACGGCACCAGATAGTAGCTCAGACTTCCGGAAACAGATGTAACCGTCGTTCTTGCAGAGAGATTTTGCGTCCTTTTTCTGGTCGTACATTTTTTCCTTCATCTCAAAATTCACCAGCACTCTGGTGGCAGCGTTCGGCTTGACCATGAGGCTGAAGATCTGTTTCCCAGTCCAAAGTTGGACAGGCTTGAAGATTGCTGGGGGCGGGAGATCGATGTGCTCCATTGCGTCACCGAGGTAGGATACCAACTGGCAGAAGTGCTCCCTGTCAAAAAATGCGTTTTTCTGGGTGAAGAGATAGCTAGCAGAGAGGAAATCCTGGGACGCCGCGACCAGAGGCTCCCCGTTACGGGGAGTGATGAGATTGTTATTTACATTCATTAGCAAAGCCGCTTCAGTGCGCGCTTCCTCAGTTTGCGGGAGGTGCATATTCATCTCATCCCCATCGAAATCAGCGTTATAAGGGGCGCAGACGCAAATATTGAAGCGAAAGGTGCGCCATCTCATGACTTTGACGCGGTGAGCCATTATAGAGAGCTTGTGCAGCGAGGGCTGGCGGTTAAAGAGGACAATGTCGTCGTCTTCCATGTGGCGCTCCACGACGTCACCGATTTTAAGATTGTTCGCGATGCGGTTCCTTTTCTTTGCGTCAAGGAAGGAGAGACTGTAGTTGTACTTCTGTTCCTTGCTGTCCTTTCCCTTCCCGTGCATTGTCAAGACCAAATTCGCGCCGGGATGGACTTCGTGGCCTCTGCGGACGCAGTCCTGAAGCTTCCTTATATTGTACTGATTCACCCTTTCAGGGTAGGTCATCGTCTTCGCCACATAAAGGGGGACCCCAACCTGGTCTACGCGCAGATTCGGGTCGAGAGAGATGACGGTACGGGCGGAGTAATCAACGCGCTTCCCGCTGAGATTCCCGCGAAAGCGTCCGCTCTTTCCCTTCAAACGCTGGCACAAGCCCCGAATCTGTTTGGTCTGGGTGATGGGTCTCTGTACCGAGCGGGTACGACGAGCGAGACGAGGGAGTAGAAAGAGTATATTTTTTGTTAGTGTGCAGGTTCAAGGTCAGAAAACAGGCCAAGTGGGACAGGTTTCGGAGGAGGAGTACGACACATGCTGAATCGAGCTCGCTCACCTGGATTCCGGGTATCTCTCCATTGATATACTGAGCGACTTGGAGTTGCAGAAGGTCCCAGCACTCCAGCAGGTTCTTGAACACCCCGCCCTTTTTGAGTACCAGTTCGAGAGACTGATTGACATCGACTATTTCCTGCAGTTTCACGGTAAGATCGTCTTCATTGCTCCCCCCCCCGACGTCCATAGCAACGCTCGGTCGGATCGGTACGGGAGGGACCAGCAAGTTCTTGAGGATGAGATTCTCGGGGGGGCCGATCTGAGGGTCAAGCCATAGCAATCGGCAATCCTCGTCGGGAATATTGGCAAACAGACGGTAGACCTTCAAGGGGAGGAGGTCTTCGGTAAGAATCAGCTTGGTCGAAGCACTACACCCAGAGCGAGAATGCACCCGAGATCAAGAGATAAAGCGGTGGGGAGGTGGGAAGGGGTGGAAGGTGCGAGGAGTGTTGTTTTGTTTTGTTTTGTTTTGTTTTGTTTTGTTTTGTTTTGTTTTGTTTTGTTTTGTTTTGTTTTGTTTTGTTTTGTTTGGGTTAGACGCAACGCAAACACTGAGATATTTTTTGAGTATTCAATTTCTCTTATTCTGCTTTCCTCACCTGGAATTGGCTGATTTGGCACTGCTTGAGTGGGAACTATTGTGAGTCGATTTTCCATAAGTGGAGGTGTCATCGTAATCGTTACCGTCGCCACTTCTCTTTCGTGTCGTCGTTCTGGAAGCGACGGCATTATTGTCACTGCTGCTGCTGCTGCCCTTCACCTCACTACACAGCAAATCATACTGAAATTGTTTCTCCGCCTCCTTCCCCAATTTGCCACCACCTCCAACCTCGTGGACAATCTTAAGCGTCGGCAGTCCCGTCAATTTTTTTACAATTCCGTTTGCACGCCTGCACCAGACGCACTCGGCCCTCTTTTTACAGGCCTCGACGACCTTCTTGAGGACCTTGGCCTTCTCATGAATGTCGCTTTTAGGGGAGGTGAGGTGGCGAAGGTAAAGAGATCGCTCCTCGTAGGAAAGGAGTACGCGGCTACAGCTCTTACAGATGCACTGCAAGATGGAGAGGGTGTGCTTGAAGAATCCAATGTGAAAAACAGGTAGGGCAAGGCTGATGTAGCCGTAGTGCCCGGCGCACTCACTGATCTTCCTCCCGCATGTTTCGCACCAGCGACCCTTGTCACTCACGCCCAGGCGACCATCCAAAGGACCAAGCTCAGAGGGGCGGCGAGAAGGCATGGTGAAGAGGTTGCGAGAGGTGACCTTAATTTCAGAGAGGCGCTGCATGGAAGTAGGGGAAAGGAGCGAGAATTGGATCTGGGCGATTTTCTTTGGGGGAAGGGGAGGGGCAGGAGATATGCTGGGGGCAGGATTTTGAGGACGGTTGGATTTCCCTCCCGCACGATTTGCAGCTTCGTTTTGCCGCGTCTTTTTATCTTCTTCCTCGCGAGAGTTGTTGAAGTAATTCAAGGCGTCAGTCACTTTAGGGTCAACCTGTGATACACCACCCACGGCGCTAGAGTTCGGATCGAGGCCAACTCTAGGCATACTTAGAGTTGAAGTAAGTAGAAAGTTTGTACACTCTGCGAGAGGGGGGAGTGGTTTCAAGTGGGAGTGATTTTTTTTGCGTGGTTTTGCTGAAGGCAAGGTAACCTTGTGTGTGTTGCTAAGTTAGTGTCTGCTCGTTCAAGTCACCGAATCAACAGCAAAACAGATAGTCAGGGATGTAATCGGCCTCGGGGTATCCTACGCAGGATCAAGGTATCGGATACCGAGGGCTGCAAGTCTCGCAGCGTGGATGAGTGGAAAACCAAATTCTCAGGACCCCCGAGCTTTTGAGGAGATTTGAGTGGCCCACGTGATGGAACCGAGGTAAATAAAAGAGATAGTAGCGAACTTTAAATGTCTCGTTATTATCTGAAGGTGTTGCCAGTGTCTAGTGAAGACTGCTCGTGTTTTTCTGGGCAAAGCAATCAAAACCTTTTTTGGGACCCTTTGAGGACCGTTTGTAGAATGCTGAGCCCACTAGCCCTTCTTGGACTTGCAATAGTGTGCCTACCGGCCACGACGTCCTTCTCCCTGCTTACAACCTATTCACAGAGTGGAGTGAGGTCGCCGGTGACGTGCGGTCAAGGGAGGACCTCGCTGGCAGCTAAGAGCATCAACCTCGAGGGAAAAACTGCCTTCATCGCGGGGGTCGCGGATAGCACTGGTTATGGCTGGGCTATTGCCAAGCAGCTCGCAGAGGCAGGCGCCACAATCATTGTGGGCACTTGGCCCCCAGTTCTGAAGATCTTCCAGATGGGTCTCAGGAAGGGCCAGTTTGATGCCGACTCTGAACTGAGTGATGGGCGGAAGATGGAGATCGCCAAGATTTACCCGCTCGACGCCGTCTTCGACACCCCAGAAGACGTCCCTCAGGATATTTTGGAGAACAAACGGTATGCTGGTCTTGACGGCTACACAATTAAGGAGGTCGCTGCGGAGGTGGAGAAGGACTACGGCAAGATCGACATCTTGGTGCACTCGCTTGCGAACGGGCCCGAGGTCACCAAACCGCTTTTGGAAACATCGCGAAAGGGCTACCTTGCTGCTTCCTCTGCTTCCGCCTTCTCCGCGGTGTCGCTCATACAGAATTTCGGCCCCATCATGAACGAAGGCGGAGCCTGTCTTAGTTTGACCTACATTGCCAGTGAAAAGGTGATTCCAGGGTACGGAGGGGGAATGAGCAGCGCCAAGGCGCAGCTTGAGAGCGATACGAGGACTCTCAGCTACGAAGCTGGCCGGAAGTATGGGATTCGCGTCAACACAATTTCTGCTGGGCCGCTGAAGAGCAGGGCGGCAAGCGCAATTGGGAAGGAGCCTGGGTCGAAGACCTTCATCGAGTATGCCATCGACTACTCCAAGGCGAACTCGCCCATGGCCCAGGATCTGTATGCAGAAGATGTTGGCAACACTGGTTTGTTCTTGTGCAGCGACATGGCAAGGGCAATTACCGGAATCACAGCTTACGTGGACAACGGGCTAAGCGTCATGGGCATGGCGCTCGATGCAAGGAGTATGGAGAAGGAGTGAATTGACGGGAAGTGAATCGACAACAAATTAGTGTTAAGAGGAAGGAAACGTTTTTGTAGGAAGTTATTTTGTCGCACTTGAAGAAGTGCAAAAGCTACTGGTTTTATTCCAATTTGTTTTAGTTTACTAGAAGACGATGTAAGAAGTCCGCCAAAAGATGCTAATATCGATTCGGTCCATGAAGGGAACTTTACTCATTCACCGAGGAGTCTTCAACGAGCCACCTTCCTTCTCTTCTTCCTCCTCCTCATCACTATCATCGTGATAAACAAAATCGTCTTGCTCCCCAAACGACATTTCATCCATTGCGTCGACCATGTTGGCGATCCTGTCATTTTCAATATTCAAGTCATCGTTTAGTGCATCCAGCTGATGACGCATGTCCTGATAAATTTTGCTGTGCAAGAAGTCCGCCTGAAACTGATGTGATATGAATTGCTCCACCTCCTTTAAGCAATCGTCAAACAGATTCTTTCGGACGTTTTCTAAGTCGATCTTTTCATCAATGTTGGCAACCTTTGCGGCATCCACGCACTTAACTCGTTGCCGAGACGTCGTAGCAAGATATTTCTGCAAAACATTGCCAGCTCTCTGATGCAGCAAATTGCGAGAGCTGCCCGAATGTGAGTGAGTGAGAGTGAGGGTCGTGTTGTGTAATAAAAATGGCGGGGCGTTCAGATGCCGCAAGTTCTCGGAGTACCGAAAGTGCAAATAGCGCGCCAGTCACTCGCTCACTCACCTTATCTTCTTGAATTCATCGACTGCGAACACGAAATCAAGAGAATGCAAAACGTTGCCATCTCCGGAGGAGCTCTCCCTCTTTGAAGCCCAATCAACAAGTGCCTTTCGGCTCTTCTCATGTCGCTTGAACAGAGAAAATGAGGGGGTCTCTACCATTTTTTCGAGAAGATCTCGTCGCTTCTGAGTCTCATTATGCAGAAATCGGTCAGTCTCTCGTCGATTGTTGACGGATGTGTTCATGCTTTCCTTGAGGTGGGAGAGGACATGCCGCTTGTATTTGTAAATCAACGCTCGATTTTTCGGGTTTAATGCATTTCCTTCGTTGAGAAATACGCATTTCATAAATGAAGCGCTCGTCAAGCACTGGATTGTGCGCGTGAAACGAGCGTGATTCTTCTCTCGCATGTGGTTTTGAATCAAGGGTATCAACGCATCATGGAACTGATTTAAATTTGCGGATATATGCCGGAAGTTATGCAGTATGTGGTTAAGATGATCAGAACTATCTTGTTGGTGATTAGAAGACGGGTACTTCAGGTCTAACTGGAGTGTGTTGACCAGGGTGTAGAGGATTTCGCTTATATAGGGGGAGAGGGGGGTCATGGCGTGCTGAGTAAGGGTCTTATTCTGAAACATTAGACCGATCTACGCGAAATTCACCATTGAGTCGTTGGTTAGAGCAATTTAGCAAGCACGCGCTCCCACCAAAAACCGCAAATGCAAATGCATACGAGCACGAGCATACATACCTTTGTGATAAACTTCATTACATCAATTGAGAAGCTCTTGGCAAATTTTTTCCCCTCAGCGATCTCAACACAAGCAAAGAGCGAGCTTAAGATGGCATCACCAGAAGTGCCGACCAGCTTTATCACTTGCTTCCTACCAGTGGAGCTATTCATCAGCTGTGATGCCATAAACTTCTTCGCACCGTAGATGGAATAATGCTTTGAGGAGGAGGCAGGCTTTTCATCGTCTTTCTTACTCTCTCCAGAGTTGGACTTCTTCCCCCGGAAGAATTTACTCATGTGGCAGGTATGAAGCTATGTATTTGCGAAAAAATAATCTTTTAAGTAATGAGAACTTGTGAACATTTTTTCGAGAGAGAACGGCCGGCCGGAGCTGGCAGAATGAATGAGAGTTAAACCCTGAGCTGAGGACCCTAGCAAAATAGGGAGACACCGATCCCTTTTTGAGGTCATACATACGAGACTGTCTACAATAGAGCCGCTTGTAGACCTAGGACATGGTCGAGCCCGCTAAAGAGCCGAGAGTGGAGTTCAGTCTCAACTCCCCCGAAGAAGAGAGCCCAGAAGAGGACCCTCAAGTAAAATCTCTTACTTCGAGTCCTCCGTCCAGAAGTGATATCATACGCTTCAAAAGTGATCTCGCAAATGCTACCAAGGCCAAATTCAAGTTGCTTGCAGAGGATGTGTACAAAACTAGATGCAAAACTTATGATAGTAACATGACCAATGTCAAGCGAATATTTTCCGAGAAGGAAGAGCTCGTGAGAGATCTGATGGATCAGTGTCCCAAATTTCAGGAAATATTGTCACACTTGTTGGTCAACACATTTGGCTTGACTGTCAGCGAAGTTGATTGGATGTCAAGGATGACAGATTGGGGAGAGGAGGAATGCAAGAGAGTTGGACGCTCCTTAGCAACCTTCGTAAGAGATTCAACGAAGGGGGAATTTGCCGTCGACGCTTGGAGGCTGCATTATGCTCAGCTGAATGTCTTGTTTGAGGAAGTCGTAGGTTTCCGAGAATTTATGGTCGTCATTGCAAACAATAAGTTGCGAGACAGCATCTATGGGATGGTACTGAGAGTATCAGTTGGAGCTGCACTTAGTATGATGGATGCGGCGACAGATATCTACACCATAAGTATTTACTACAAGAGGGAAGAGTTGTATGGGCAGGCAAATGCTATCCTGGCAATGCTTGCTATCAATATTTTTCTACAACTGGGTGTGGTGTCTTTCCAACAATTCCAAAACAAAACAGGCTCATGGACGTTTGTGAAAGAGTTTATTATCACAATGTCATTTTTGCGTCCGGCTGTTGATGCCTACAGGGTCTCCACGGTTCACGAAGATGACAAGGGAAACGTGTCATCCGTCGATACACTTGCCGAAATGATGTTCAATAGATGTGTGGAACTTGCCTGCGAGAGTGTGCCCGGCTGTATCTTGCAATTGTATGTCTGGCTGTTGTCGCCAGAGAAAGCTGGAACATATGCTTTGGTATCGATCGCAATCTGCTGCCTCGCAACAGGGTTCGCCAGCGCTATGATATCGTTTGACATGGACGTTGACGGTCCGAACAGGAAGAATGACCCCCTCTTCTTCGGCTACATTCCCAATGACTACAATGCGAGAGGAAGGTGCTTTATCTTGATGACACTGATGAACGCAATGCATAACCTGAGCCGAAGCCTGGGATGCGCTTTGCTTGCAGTGTCAGATACCGACAACCTTGTATTTATTTTCGTTGGAGGCGAGATTGGTTTATTTTTTCTCTTGAAAATTCTTAGAGGAGACTATTACTGCTGGATTCCACTCTCTTCTGGGTTTGCAGCAATTGCCGTTTCTTTTCTGTACAGATTAGTGGTGAAGATACTTGTGGACTTCACTGGTTGCAATTTGCGTCACCCCCTTGAGCTGGGTGGATTGGGGTTTACCCTCTCACTTGTTTGGGCGCAGGCTTTCCCCTTCGTTGCTCTGCAGTTTTATGAAGGGGAAATGAAGGACGGAATGAAAGTTTTTTTGGCTGTTTGCTTCATCGTGTGGTTGTTGTTGAACACCACCTTCTTTTGCACAATTGACCTGAGTTACCTGAGCACATTCTTTGGAACAAAGACTGGGCCTCAGTATATAACTCATAGATTCCTTTCAAGCAAGGAGGACCATTATCGATTTCATGCAGTTTTCTTTCACCGAATTCAACACTCAAGCAGCATTCATGGGAGGGTGAAGGAGTGGGTTGCAGAAAATATTGACAAGTGGAAGAGAGAGAACCCGGATTGGTTCAATATCGAGAAGATCCCTGATGAGTTCTTGCCAAAGGATGTTTTTGAAGCTGAGGGAGGAGCTCAGAGGAGGAGGAGCAGTGTGAGCATGAGGGAGATAATTGGATTAAAGGAAGGAAGTGCAGGGACAGTCCAACCCCAGCAGAGCGCCGAGGCTTTGTCTCCTTCGATTCCAGGTACAACGGGTGAGACATTGCCTCAAATTGAGTCGGCTGATGCAGAGAGGTCGACGAAGGAATCTTGGAAGGCTGTCGCTGAGAAGCTTTACGATAAGAGAAGCAATGACCACAAGACCAATATCATTGTTGTGCGGAAAACACTTGAGGAGAGCGAAGAGATGTTTGCTCCGTTGCTGATGCTGTGCCCTAGACTTGAAATCATGCTCTCCTTCATTCTGGCGGACAGGTTTGGCTTTCGTGTGAAGGAAGTTGACAGCGCATTGAAGACGTCAGAGTGGGGGGAGGAGGAATGCAAGAGAGTTGGACGCTCGTTATCGACGTTCTTGAGGAAGAGGAAGACGGGTGACGTGGCGGTAACGGCATGGCGGCTGCACTACCCCGCACTGAACATTTTGTTTGAGGAGGTGGAGGGCTTCGAGGCGTTTATGTTGGTCATTGCAAACAACACTTTGCGGGACAGCATCTATGGGATGGTCTATCGAGTGACTGTGGGAGCGGTGCTAAGTACTGTTGATGCGGCGACGGATATTTACGTCATTGCAACTTACTACAAGAGCGAAGAGTTGTATGGGCAGGCAAATGCTATGCTGGCAATGCTCCTTGGCAATTTAATTGTTCAATTGGTTGTTGTGTATACACAGTACAGGAGGAAGAGCTTGTTGGTTATCGGCAAGGAAACTTTGATCACGATGCTGTTTTTGCGTCCAGCTGTGGATGCCTACAGGGTATCCACAAATCACGAAGACAAGGAGGTCAATATGGATCAGCTATCCGAAATGGTAGTAAACAAAGCGATAGAGCTTGGCTGTGAAAGCATTCCAGGCTGTGTTTTGCAGCTATACGTCTGGCTGAAAAATCCAGAGAAAGCTGGTACATATGCTTTGGTGTCAATCGGAATCAGTTGTCTCACAACAGGGTTCGCTAGTGCTATGATAGCATTCGATATGGATGTGGATGTGCCCCACAGGAAGAATCAACCCAAGTTCTATGGCTACATTCCTAACGACAATAGTCTAAGGGTAAGGAGCTTTGTCTTGATGACATTAATGAGCGCTTTACACAACCTGAGCCGAAGCACAGGGTGTGCTCTATTAGCAACATTCGGTACATACAATTTAGTTTTGATCTTTGTAGGATGCGAGGTTGGATTCTATCTCCTGTTGAAGATCATTCGCCGAGACTTCTACTATTGGCCCAGATTATCTGGAGGAGAAGCAAAATGTGGAGGAGTAGCGTCAATTATCGTGGCTTCAGTGCAGAGAACGTGCGCGAAGCTTGTTACTGATTTCAGCGGCTGTATCCATATGCGTCACCCTTATGAGATGGGTGGGTTAGGTTTCACACTTTCCCTCGTCTCGGCGCAGATATCTCCCTTTGTTGCCCTGCAGTTTTCCCCTAAGGGGGGCGTGAAGGACGATGTTACGGTTTTTTTGACTGTTAGCTTTGTGGCATGGTTGGTGTTAAACATTATCTTCTTTTGCACGATTGACTTGAGTTACCTGAACACATTCTTTGGTAGTAAAACAGCAGCCCAGTACACTTGTGAAAGGTTCTTAGATGCTGATGAAGACCACACAAAATGGGCTGCTGCTTTTGAGAATCGGATGGAATGGAAGAAGACAATAGAAGCAGACGTGAAGAAGTGGGTGGCAAATAATATAGAGCAGTGGAAAAATGACAAGCCAGATTGGTTCAATGTTGAAAAAATCCCTGATGAGTATCTACCAAGGGATGCGCTCGAAGCGGAAGGTGGAGCTAAGAGGAGGAGGAGGAGCAGTGTGAGCTTGAGGGAAATTTTGGCACTTGGTCCTGCAAGGAAGACAGAAAGCAGAATTGTGCCGGCGGCTGAATCTGTTAAGTCACGAACTTCTGAGCAAATTCAACTGGAAGTGGAGCTGTGGAGAGAACTCGCAGCAGAAGTGTACGAAGTCCGCAGCAACAGTTACAAGAGCAATTTTATTCACCTCAAGCGCATATTTGCCGAGAAGCAAGAGCTCTTGAGGGAACTGATGGAGCAGTGTCCAAAGTTTCTGGAGATCCTGTCTCACATCTTGGAAGACAAGTTTGGATGGAGAGTCCAGAAGGTGGACTGGACATCTGAGATGAAAGATTGGGGGCTGGAGGAGTGCCGTCGAGTAGGCTGTTCACTTGCGACATTTTTGAGGAAGAGGAAGACAGGCGAGCATGCAATAGATGCTTGGAGGTTGCACTATGCGCAGCTAGATGTATTGTTCAAGGAGATTGATGGATTTGAAGAGTTCATGCTGGTCATTGCAAACAATACACTGCGGGACAGCATATACGGGATGATTTTTCGAGTGTCAGTGGGAGCTGCACTTAGTATAATCGATGCGGCGACAGACATTTACGTCATAAGCACATACTACAAGAGCAAAGAGTTGGTGAGGCAGGCGAATATTCTTCTGGTGATGCTTCTCGTGAATATCTTTGCTCAGTTGTTGCAAGTGCTTGCCAATTACAACAAGAAGAGCTGGTCAGTGTTTTTGAAAGAGGCCATGATTACGATGCTGCTTTTCCGACCGGCTGTTGATGCATACAGAGTCTCAACTAATCTACAAGACGAGGGAGCAATTTTTGACGAGCTTTCTATGATGATGTTCACGAAAGGCATAGAACTTGCAACTGAAAGTATTCCAGGCTGTATTTTGCAGCTATATGTATGGCTGTTGGCTCCAGAGAAAGCTGGTACTTTTGCTTTGTTGTCAATTGGAATCAGTTGCCTTACAACAGGGTTCGCGAGTGCCATGATTGCATTTGACATGGATGTGGATGTGCCCCACAGGAAGAATCAGCCCAAGTTCTATGGCTACATTCCTAACGACAATAGTCTAAGGGGAAGGTGCTTCATGTTGATGACACTGATGAGCTCCTTGCACAACCTGAGCCGTAGCTTAGGGTGTGCTTTGTTAGTAGCCTCAGATACTGGCAACTTGCTTTGGGTATTTGTGGGAGGAGAAGTGGGGTTGTACCTCTTCATAAAGATTCTCCGGCAAGATTTTTATTACTGGTTACCACTTACTGGAATTCTGGCAGTTTTGGTGAGTGGGTTCCAAAGATTATGCGTTAAAGTCATCGCAGACTTTACCGGTTGCCTCCACCTCCGTCATCCCTACGAGATGGGTGGTTTAAACTTTATAATTTCCCTTGTCCTAGCACAGATATTTCCCTTTGTATCGCTGAGTTTCTTTCCCGACAGTGACATGAAGGAAGACATAAAATACATCTTGGTTGTTTTCTTCGTCTTTTGGTTGTTGCTGAATATCATCTTTTTTAGCACAATTGACTTGACATACCTGAACACATTCATAGGAGTGCAAAGTGCGCCACAGTACACAATAGGGCTTTTTTTAACAGGCCAAAGCGATGCTCCAAAATTTGACGCTGTTTTTACTTGTAGAATGGCGTACTCACAGAGCATTCATGGGGAGGTGAAGGAATGGGTAGCTGCCAATATTGACCAATGGAGGAGGATTGAACCAGACTGGTTCAATATTGAGTTGATCCCTGATGAGTTCTTGCCAAAGGATGCGTTTGAAGCGGAAGGTGGAGCTAAGAGGAGAAGAAGCAGTGTGAGCTTGAGGGAGATTGTTGGATTGAGGGAAGGAAGTGTAGGGAGAGTTCATCCTCAGGCTGTTGAGGAAATGAAGGTTGAAGACACGTGAACACTGAAGGCGAATAGAGAAATTACTATAAAAGCAAGCAATTTACAATGATATTTATTTTGTTCGGTGAAGGGAAGGGGGTCGAGAGAGAGTCTATCAACTATCAAAGAGAGAATGTCGAGAGGAGGTCAGGAGGGGATTGAGGAACAATTCCATCTTGGCGATGGAAATTCATTTCATCAGCACTAGTACCTCCATCGCCTTTGACATCTTCTTCATCCAATAAATCACGCGAAGATGCCTAACAACGACAAGTAACTATCTCAGAATTACATGCCAGAATAGCAGA
>ENA-OWPI01002642-OWPI01002642.1-marine-metagenome-genome-assembly--contig:-NODE-2642-length-16431-cov-3.479638_pt1 | contig 16431 bp, 14 predicted proteins | sample MGYA00238138_ERZ651775 | MGnify/ENA primary metagenome ERZ651775 (study PRJEB26906, sample SAMN06265043) | marine metagenome | isolation source: Helgoland LTER site | place: Germany:Helgoland, sampling...
CGGTAGAAGTGGTTCTGCTGGATTTTCAGAAAGACGGCTTTTTGGTTTTCCTTGGCGGCTTCGGGGTTGAGCACGATGCGCGTGACGCCGCTCCAGCCGCCGCGGCGACGATTAGGCGATTCGAACCAGTCGAATTCTCGCTTTGAGACGGATTCGATGTCGAGTAAGCCAGCGTCTTTTAGGGCCGACACCCATTCTGGGGCGACCCAGCTTTTTTTAATTTTAAACATAGATGCTCTGTTTTTCGGCTAGGCGCGGAGTCCTTTGAGAAAGGCGTTCTTCAGTGTGCTGCCTGTTTCTGGAGTCAATGAGCAAGCCGCGAGGTAGGCATCAATAAAAGTATGCTCGCCAGTTTGAGTGAAGAGTGTGCGGTCTTCGGTGTAGCGCCCGATGTGAACGAAGTTGCGGATGCGCTGTGATGTGGTGAGCGCGCCGCCGCGACGGAAGCTCATATCGACGATGTCGATCAGTGCGAGATTCTGTTCGGGGGTGACCAGCACGTTGCCGAAATGCAGCGAGCGAAACAGCACGCCTTCGGTATGGAGTTTCGCCACAAAGCGTCCGAATTGTTCGATCAATGCTTTAGCTTCGTCGCCGTCGTGCTCGCGTAGCCATTGGCGCAGGGTGATGCCGGGCAGTTCGTGGTAGAGCACCGCCTGGCGCTGCATTGCGGGAAGTGCGAAGATTTGTTCGACTGAGATGGTCGGGATGCCGCGTTTGAGCAAGGTCTTGGCGTTGCGATCAAAGCGTTGCGCGTGCGGTGCCCATAGTTGTGAGGAGAGCCAGTGCCTGCGGCGAAAGAGCTTCAGAATACGGGCATCGGGCAGGCGCAGCACTTTTAGCCCAAAGCCGTCTTTTTCCAAGATGCGGGCGCCTTGGGTGAGTACTTCAAATTCTCGATTACTTAGTTTTGGCAGCATTTTCTTTGGCTTGGCGTTGGCGTGCTTGGTGCTCGTCTTTGGCGTCGAAGCGCTTGCGGCGGTAGCGGGAGATCGCTTGGGCGAAAGTGGCGACTTCGGGCGCATCGATCGGCTGATTCAGGTAGCCAGCGACGAAGCGCAGGCGTTCTTCCTTGGTACAGTGTAGACGGCCTAGTTTATCGAGCGTCGCGCAGTCCTTCAGCGCGCGGCGCGATTGGTGAGTTGCTGATCTCGTGAAGTCGCCTTTGGGGCAGTCAATCCAGAAGAGTTCAGTTTGATCGCCATCGATGCGGGCGAGTATGTTGCGCCACTTGAGGTCCTGGTGATAGAAGTGCTGGGCATGCATCGCTCTAGTGAAGTGGCTGAGCTGGTCGATGATGCTGTCGCGCCGACTGCAATAGACCGGCTGGCTACGGTCTGGGCACGTAGTGGTCATGAATTCGTTCAGCGTCTGTGTGTCTGGGATTGCTTCGGTGATGATGTAATCATCGACGATTGTACCAATGGCGTTTTTGCGCTGCCCCCAGGCGACGATCCGCGGTGTTGGGATGCCGATGGCACTAAAGAAGAGTAGGTTGCGTGCTTCGGTTTGGGCGGTGCCCTTACGCCACAGTCGCTGGAACGGCGACTTGCGGTAGCTGTAGACTTTGACGAAGGTCTGCACTGTTGCGCCATTTTCGGTAAACGAGAGCTCTAATACCTTCGAGCGCTCACGCACTTTGGCTGCATCGACGCCAAACCCTTCGAGAAAGGTGTAATCTTGCCGGAGTGCGTCGGTTTGAGCTGAGAGTTCGTCGATGTTTACAGGCATTTTAAAAGCAATGAACCTGAAAGGATCTGAGAACATAACAAGCCAAAAGGCGAGGGTGGTGGGTTGGCTTCGGAGGGGGTGTAATTGCTAAAGGTGTCACGTGGCGTCGTGGCTTGCGACGGCCAGAGGTCAAAGGAGTGCTGAAATTGGCCTGCACAAGCGCAGACGCCACCGGTTCAGGATCTTCGAGAACGATTCTGATAGCTTTGACAATGACACGCTTCGGAGTCTTCCGCTGATTTCGGCGTTGCCTTTAGCTGCGATGCTTCGTTCTCCTAGAGCCCTTCATTCAATATTTTATTGTGGCACTTTTCTTTATTAAATTACTCGGGCGTTTAAGCGCGGCGGCACCAGTTTGGCTGATACGTGGTATTTGTGTGCTGCTGGGTCGTGTAATTGGGCTGTGTGCTGGGGCGCGTCGCCACATAACTTTGAATAACTTGCACCATGCATTTCCTAGGCAGAGTGAAGAATGGCGCCGTAAGGTGTATTACGAGGCCTGCGCACGGGTTGTCGAGATGGCGCTATTTATGCCCGCATCGCGTTATTTCTCTGAGTCGCGGCTCGACTCAACGCTAGAGGTCGATGCTGCGCTACGTGCCAAAGTAGAGCGCTATATTTCGGGAGATCAGCAGGGAAAGCCATTCGTAGTCATGCTGCCGCACATGACGCTGTCGGAGGCGGCTTCGCTGCTGCCGCGTTATTTCCCGGGGTTGCCTCAGATGAATGTGATTTTCCGGCCGTTGAATCAGCCTGCGTTGAATGCTTGGATCGAACAGGCACGTTCGCGTTTTGGCGTTCGCCAGCTGTCGCGTCGTTCAGGCTATAACGATGCGATGGCGGGGCTGCGTCGTGGCGAGGGGGTGGCAATCTTATTTGATCAGGATTCAACTCGTCGCGGGACCACGTCATTGTTTATGGGACGTCTGGCGTCGTTGACGAATTTGCCTGGGTTGATGGCGTTGCGCTTTGATGCGGATATTCATTTGTTGCTGCTGGAGCGCACTGAATTTTGGCAAGCAAAGTTAAACCTGCAGCAATTGCCGCAGTGTGAGACTTCGGCAGAAGTTGCGGTGCGGGCACATAATTTATTGGAAGCATATTTACGCCGTAATAGCCACACTGCACCGGATTGGCTGTGGCTGCATAACCGTTGGGCGCATCAGTCGAGTGCCCATAAACGCTTTAAGTTTGCGAACAAGCGAATGGAGCTGGAGCAGACTAATGCGATCAATGGCGATATCGAGACGCCACGAAAGACACGGCTTTGGGTGCGAATGCCGAATTGGTTGGGGGATGTGGTGATGGCCTTGCCACTACTGCGAGCGATTCGCCAGGGGCGTCCAGATTTTGAGATTACCTTAATTGGTAAGGCGGCTTTCCAGCCATTATTTGACCGCTTGGATGTCGGCGATCGTTTTATTCCGCTTCCGCAGCAAGGGCGTGGTTACTTTAAGTATTTTTATCAATTGCGTAGGGAGTATCCGGATACGTATTTACTGTTTACCAATTCAACTCGCAGTGATTTGGAAGCCTTTCTGACGCGCTGTCCGCAGCGCATGGGGATGGTTCGGCCTGGTAAGAAGCGGCAGTTAATTACGGATCCGTATTTGTTGCCGCCTGAAATTGATGAGACTCAGGAGCACCAGACACATGTGTGGGAGCTAATGCTGCAGAGTTATGGTTTGGTTGAATCATTGGATACTAGCCCGTTGCCGCGTGAGGAGCCTGTGCGTCCGCGTCCGCAGGTGGCGATGATTTGTGGCACCGAAAATGCGCCGGAAAAACGGTGGCCGGTCAGTCATTGGCGTGCATTGGTTGAGCAATTGCTGGCGGCAGTGCCTGAGGTCGAGATTTTGTTATTTGGCACGCCAGCCGATCGTGTGATTACGGATCAAGTGGCAGACGGTTTTCCGGAGGGCGCGATTGAGAATTTGGCGGGCAAGACCGACCTTGCTGCGTTTTGCGATGGGCTGAAGCAGTGTAATGTCGTGGTGTGTAATGACACAGGCGGCATGCACTTGGCCAATATGCTGGGCACGCCAGTAGCGGTGGTCTTTGGCCCGACTAATCCGGTGCGCACCGGGCCAATTTTTGATGCGCCGACGCATATTTTACAGCCCGAGGGCTGCCCAGTCGCGGGCGGCATGCCGATCGAAGGCGTCTCGGCAGAGCGTGTATTTGCCTCAGTGCTCCCACATGTGGAGGGCGCGCAGTCATGAGTCTAGTCGAAGAGTCTAGCGGGCCGATCGCGCTGCGGTTGGTGGAATCGACCGATCAATTAAATGCCTCGGCCGTCGAGTTGCAGCTCGAAGTGTGTGAGGCGCTGCGCATCTTGCCGGACCGGCGTGAGGTGTATGCGGGGCAGTTGTGCTCAAATCAACAGGCGGTGGTGGCGAAGCGTTTTTTAGTACATTCGAAGCAGGCGCGGGATTGGCGGCGCGAGTGGGATGGTTTGGTTAAGTTAAATGCGCTGGGTTTGTCGGCTCCGACGCCGCTGTGTGTGGCTGAGGAAGCGAATAGTTCCGCGGTCTGGGTAATAATGGCTCGGATTGAGGGTGCTGTTTCAGTGCAAGAAGCTTTTCTTGAGGGCGACTCTGATGAGCGCACAGAGTTGGCGCAGCAACTCGTAAAACTGGTAGATGCCGCGCATCGTGCCGGCGTGCGTCAGGGTGATCAGCACGTGGATAATTGGGCGTGGGATGGCGCGCGCTTGTATTTGTTGGATGCGGGTTCAATTGAATTTTCGAAGCATGCGCTAAGCGAGCGAGCACGATTACAGGATTTAGCTGGTATTTGCGTGACTTTGGCGCCCGAAGCCGAGCGCTTATTTCGTGAGGCGATCCGCTCGAAGTATTTGGTCGATGACGTAGCGCTAAAGGAGCGACTGCTGGATGAACTCGAGGAGGCGATCGTGGCACTGCAAGCCGAGCGCACGCAGCGCTACTTTAAAAAAACACGTCGCACCTGCACCGAGTTCGTCGAGACGGAGGCGGACGCATATTATGCGCTGCATTTGCGCAGTGCGGATCCTGAGTTGATCGAGGCCTTTCTTTCCGACCCAGAATCATTAATGCTGCAAGGTCGGCGTTTGAAGTCGGGCAATACCTGTACGGTGCAGGGATTTGAGCATGCTGAAAAAGCGTATGTATTGAAGCGTTATAACAAGAAGCCGTTGGTGAATCGTATACGGCATCTGTTTTCCGATTCGCGGGCGTTGAAGAGTTGGTCGTCGTCCTGGGTGCTGGATATGGCATTTATACCAACAGCCAGCGCGGTGGCAGTGTATGAAGACACGCGCGAGCGTTTGCCTGGACTGCGCTATTTATTGATGGAGCAGATCGAGGGGCAGTTGCTGCCGGATTATGTTGAGTCCTGTGGCGCTGATCTAGCGCAGATCGAAGCGGTGGCCGATGCGTTTACGCAGATATGGGAGTCGCTGGGACGTCTGCGCGCGGCGCACGGTGATTTGAAGGCGACGAATTTGATCGTCGGCCCGGATGGGCGGGTGCACTTATTTGATTTGGATGCCTTTCGCTTTGGTTTGAAGGCTAGTGCATTTGAGTGCGGACGGGCGAAAGATTTACGGCGGTTTATGCAGAATTGGGCGGACCGCCCGGAGTTAAGCGAGCTGTTTAAGGCAAAGCTGCGGGAGGTCAGTAAATAAGATGGAGCAGACTACGCAGCGTATTTTAATCGTTAAGCCCTCGTCGATGGGGGATATTATTCACGGGTTGCTGATCGCAGAGGCGATTAAGACGCAACTGCCGGAGGTCTCGATCGATTGGGTGGTGCGGAGCGAGTTCGCGGCACTAGTACAAGCGTCGGCGGTGATTGATCACATTTATATTTTTGAGCGCTCTGCGGGTGTGGGCGGTTTTGTACGCCTGATTCGTGAGGTGCGCACGCAGCGTTATGATGCGGTGCTGGATCTGCAGGGCCTGGCGCGTACGGGGATTTTGACACTGGCCGCACATGCAAAACGTAAGCTGGGGCGTTCCGATGCGCGCGAGTGTGCTTGGATCGGTTACAACCAAAAGACGCCGGCTTTACCTGCTGGGCAGCCGCCGCATGCGGTCAAGATACTGTCGGCATTTTTGCCACTACTTGGCTTGCAAGAGGAACTGCCGCACTCGCTGTCATTTAAGGTGCCCCAACAGTCGGTTGATCTGCCTGAGCTAGTGAATGGTGGCAAGCGGGTGGTGGTATTCCCAGAGAGTCGCCGCGCGGAGAAGAATTGGCTGGGCTACGAATCGCTCACGCGTTGGTTGTTGCAGCAGCCGACCGTCGGCCAAGTTGTCTGGTGTGGGCATGTGCCTTTTGAGGCGGCAGAGTCGATTGTGGACGCGCGCTTGATTAACCTGACTGGGCAGACGGGCATCGCGCAGTTGCCCGAGTTACTCAATGCCGCGGACTGTGTGGTGAGTAATGATAGTGGACCGATGCACCTCGCCGCTGCGCTTGGGCGACCGCTGGTGACTTTGTTCGGTCCGACTGCGCCGGAACGCTTTGGGCCGTATCCGCTAGTTGCCGAGAGGCAACGTGTGATCCGGCGCGCCGATGGAGATATGAGCTCGATTACAATGGCTGAGGTGGGCGAGGCCGTCATTTCGCTGTTGGATGCGTAGCCGCAGGGGAGTGAAATGCTTGAAGGTGCGCTCTTTTTGGGATTATCGTTTTGACGAAAGCTGTCAGTCAGCTACTGCTGCTTGCTTCCCACCGACTCAGTCATGATTGATATTAAGCTCCTCCGCGAGCAGCCGGATTTTGTTCGTGCTGCCATTGCCCATAAAAAATTCACCTGCGATATCGACGCCATTCTGGCGTTGGATACGACACGCCGTGCGAAGATCACCGAAGCCGAGCAGGCGCGTTCGGCGCAGAAGGCGGCCAATCAAGCGATGGCTGCGTTGCCGAAGGGCACGCCTGAGTTTATCGCGAAGGTGCAAGAGATGAAGGCGATCGCGGGTAAGGCGAAAGAGTTGGAAGTCGTGGCCAAAGCGGCGGACGATGCTTTCCAACAAGCATTTTTATCGATTCCTAATTTAGCAGACCCGTCGACTCCAGTGGGTAAAGGTGAGGACGAGAACGAGATTGCCGCGACCTGGGGCGATGCTGACGCGGCGTTCCCACATGCCTTGCCGCACTTCGATATCCCTTGGTTTGAGTCGCGGGTCGATTTTGCGCGCGGCGTCAAAGTGACTGGTGCCGGTTTCCCTTTTTATGTGGGTGAGATGTCACGCATGGTGCGGGCGTTAGTGAATTTTTTCTTGGAGGAAGCGCGCCTGTCTGGTTATGAAGAGGTATTGCCGCCGATTGTGGTGAATGAGGCGAGTGCCACTGCGACTGGTCAATTACCGGACAAAGAAGGGCAGATGTATGTCGATCAGAACGAGGGGCTCTATCTGATCCCGACTGCGGAGGTGCCAGTGACCAACTTTTATCGCGACGAGATTCTCGAAGCGGATCAACTGCCGGTGCGTCGTTGCGCATACTCGCCGTGCTTTCGCCGTGAGGCGGGCAGCTGGGGCGCGCATGTGCGTGGTCTGAATCGCTTGCACCAGTTCGATAAGGTCGAGCTGGTTAAGTGGACCGATGCCGAAAGCAGCATGGAAGAGCTCGAAAAACTGCGTGGCGACGTCGAGCAACTCTTACAGAAACTTGAGCTGCCCTATCGTGTGCTACGCATGTGCACCGGCGATATTGGTTTCCCACATGCCAAGCAATACGATCTCGAAGTGTTCGCCGCCGGGCAGCAGCGTTGGTTGGAAGTGTCGAGCTGTAGTAACTTTACTGATTTTCAGGCGCGTCGTGCTGCGATTCGCTATCGCGGGCCAGATGGTAAGCCCGTGACGGCTCACACCTTGAATGGTTCTGCGCTGGCGGTGCCGCGTGTGCTCGCTGCGATCCTTGAAAATAACCTGCAAGCCGATGGCCGCGTGAAGGTGCCGAGTTGCCTGCAGCACTGGATGCAGCAGGAATTTATCGGCGTGGCAAAGTAGTCACTTGGCTACGGTTAATTCTGTCGCTGTGAAGGCTTGCCTCACTGGTGATCAATCGTAACTATTCTAGATCATGGAAATGCTAAAAGACGCTCTACTGTCGCGTAACATCTTCGCTTGGGTCATTGTGCTCGTGTTGTTTGTGCTGTGTTTGAAGCTACTCAAGAGCGCCGGTAAAGGCCTGGTGATTTTCATCGGGATAGTGATTCTCAGTTTTATCTTGGCGAAGTTCTTTCCTGAAGCGGTCGCGCCAATGGTTGATTTTGTGAAAGGCGGTTGGCTCGGCGACGAACGACCAACAGGTGGGTGGTAGCAGTTTGGCATTGCAGCGAAGGGCTCGGGCTATTTGCTTCCTTGACTCATGGCACAACAGGCAAAAACCGCAATTACACCCACCCGCGACGAAGACTATCCGGAATGGTATCAACAGGTCATTAAGGCCGCCGATCTCGCCGAGAACTCGCCGGTGCGCGGGTGTATGGTGATCAAGCCGTGGGGCTACGCGATTTGGGAGAATATTCAAGCCGACCTCGACCGTCGCTTTAAAGAGACCGGTCACAAGAACGCGTACTTTCCGCTGTTCATTCCAGTGAGCTACCTACAAAAGGAGGCCGAGCACGTCGATGGCTTTGCTAAAGAATGCGCGGTCGTCACACACTCGCGCCTCGAAGCCGATGCAGATGGTAAGCTACAGCCTGCGGGCAAGCTCGAAGAGCCGCTGATCGTGCGGCCGACCTCTGAGACCATCATCGGCGAACTGTTTGCTAAATGGATAAAATCCTACCGTGACCTGCCGCTACTAATTAATCAGTGGGCCAATGTCGTGCGTTGGGAAATGCGCACCCGACTCTTTCTGCGCACTGCCGAGTTCCTCTGGCAGGAAGGCCACACTGCGCATGCGACCGCTGAAGAGGCGCTCGGCGAAACACGCCAAATGCTCGACATCTATGCAGACTTTGCGGAAAATTTCATGGCGATGCCGGTGATTACTGGTGAGAAGACTGCCGCGGAACGTTTCCCCGGCGCCGATGCGACCTACGCAATCGAAGCGATGATGCAGGATCGTAAGGCACTGCAAGCCGGCACATCGCACTTCCTCGGGCAGAATTTCGCCAAGTCCAGTGGCATCAAATACTTGAGCGCCGAAGGCAAAGAGGAATTTGCCTGGACCACTTCATGGGGTGTATCGACTCGTCTGGTTGGTGGTTTGATTATGGCGCACTCTGATGACGATGGCCTGGTGCTGCCGCCGCGTATTGCGCCCGCGCATATTGTTATCATTCCATTCACTCCGAAGGAAGAGACCCGCGCCGAAGTAATCGATTACTGCCTCGACTTGAAGCAAGCTCTCGAAGGGCAGACTTACATGGGTGCGCCTGTGAAGGTCGAGTTCGACGACCGTGATATGCGCGGCGGCGAGAAGGCTTGGGATTGGATTAAGAAGGGCATTCCGGTGCGAGTTGAAGTTGGACCGCGAGATATCGAGGCTGGCAATGTGATGGTTGGTCGCCGCGACCGTGCGCCTAAGGATAAGCAAGCGCTTGCTAGTGATAAATTCGTCAGCAACATCGCGAGCCTGTTGGATGAGATGCAAGACGGGATGCTCGCCAAGGCCAAGAAGTTCCGCAAGGAGCACACGCGTGACATCACTACAGAGGCTGAGTTCGTCGAATTTTTCACCCCGAAGAATAAAAATGCTCCTGAGATTCACGGTGGCTTTGCTTCGATGGGCTTCTGCTGCGAACCTGAACTTGAAGACAAAATCGCCAAGCAATACAAAGTCACTGTGCGCTGCATTCCGAATGCGACGCTTAAAGAAGAAGTTGTCTGTGTGTTTACTGGCAAGCCCGGTAAACGTGTGATTTTCGCGAAGTCGTATTAGCAAAGGAGTGTGGGCGGGGTCGCCCACGCTTCTTTACTTTGTGCTACCAAAGTTGTGGGCTGACTGCCAAGCCGAGTACTTCTTGCGCATGGTAATCGACTTCGGGCAGGAATTTTAAGCCTGTGTGAGCTTCGATCTTGGCAATTGAGGTGATGTAATGACGCAATTTTGTATCTGTGGCGTCTTGAGGCACCAGAAAGGCGATCGCCCGCAGACCGCCGGCCTCTGTTTGGTCAAATACGATCGCGAAAAAACCATCGGGAATTGGCACGCCTGAATCGAGCTTGGAGCTTTGCGTGTGCATCACCGGGCCAAGGTAAATCCACGTTTCGCCAAAACGTCGCGGATAGGTGACCGTTATTTCGTACATAAGGCGCTGCCATAGACCTGAACTAAATGTCGCCGACATCGGCGCAAGGTTAGTCACTAAGCAGGCTTCGTTTGCACCGACTGTACCAAACTCCGCTGCTAGGGCTTGCGCTGGTGCAATTGTCTGAGGCTGCCAGTATCCTAAAAGTAGGTCGCGAGCGCGCAGTTGCTTAATTCGCGGATCTTCAAAAAAATCGTCGGGAATCGGTGCGTCTTGGGGATCACCACCACTGAGCTTGAAAGCGATGCAGGTTGTTTGCCGTGCTTTTTCGTTAAACAGGTTGATGTAGCTTTTATTGCGGAGTACGCGAACCGGCGAGTTTGATCCTGGCAGACCGGCAATCAGCGGAGTTTCATCGTGTCCGAGTTCGCCGCCTTCGACCACCAGTCCCTCGCTCCCAGGGATGGTATCGTAGGCCAAGTTCAGCAGGCTAGTGACAGGGCGCGGCAGCCATTCTGACGAGCGCACCGCGTTGATGGTTTGAATCGCAGCACGCTCTATCTGTACGCGCAAGGCAAACGAGCCAAAATAGTAGCTCGAAATGAGTGCGACAACGCCAAGCACTAACAGATTACGAAGTATCGTCAGGATCGGCTTACGAGCTGAGCGAGAATTCTTTTTTGCACGTTTTTTTGCTGCCATTCAGTAGAGAGTAAAACAAATCGGCCGCCATTATTCAAGGTCGAGCTTCTTTAACTTTGGGCGAATTACCATTTGGCAATACGGTGCTGATTTATTCAATCGATAGTAATCCTGATGGATGTCCTCTGCCGGGTAATAGGTCTCGGCGGCGGTTATCTCAGTCACGATTGGAGCATCGAAATCTTTTTGCGCTGCAGCTTTGGACGCTTCGGCACTGATACGCTGGGAATCGCTGTGATAAAAGATCACCGAGCGATATTGGGTGCCACTATCCGCACCTTGACGATTTAATGTGGTGGGATTGTGTGAGCGCCACAGCCAATCTAGTAGTGTCTCATACGTAATCACGGCAGGATCGAAACTTATTTGAGTGATCTCGGCGTGGCCCGTGGTGCCTGTGCACACTTCGCGATAGGTGGGGTCTTTGACTTCGCCGCCCATATAGCCGGACTCGACCGCATGCACACCGTCCAGATTTTCAAAGACAGCTTCGACACACCAGAAGCAACCTGCGCCAAAGCTGGCGATTTCTAGAGAAGTTTGATCAGAGTCTGTCATAGCGGTTTTTATCGGAGCTGGGGTGTCTTTGGCGCAAGCGACCAAGCCGAACAGGCTGGCGAGGCACAAGCAACTTGCACGGGCGAGGTGAGAAAGTATTTTTTGGCGCATGAGAATGAGAGCGACGTCGTTTGAGATCTATTCCAGATGGTTTTAAACTTACAGTGAGATCACATCTGGAATCTGCGTGACGCGCTGATAGATGGCGATCACTTCATTACTGGAGTTCATCTGCATCTCTATGGTATAAGCAGTGAAGCGACCGCTGGAAGACTCTTTGGCGCGGACAGGGTCATCGGCAAACAGTGCGAGTACCGTCTCCGTGTGGGCTTTGGGCACGATAAATTTAAACGGATAGAGAGCGGGCCATTCGTAGCTGGCATCCAGCGAAGAGCGAAATGAGTCGAGCGATTTTTGATCAGAAGTATCGGGCATAATGGTGACACTGTGGAGGCATTTGAAGATTTGTCAAAAGTGCGGTATAAGACTGAGGGTATTTTATTCGGGCAATTAACGGTGTGCTGCATAAGGACCAGTGCGAGTCAGAATCCTCAGCACTTTTTTTACAAACGTTGTCGATTGGATGACTGTGGCATGGATCCTTTGCGAAATACTGAGGGAGCAATACCCTCGATGCGCTTAAAGACCACTGCCATTCGCTCGGGATCGTTAAACCCGCAGAGTTCGGAAATCATCGAGATGGGATGGTTGGTATCAGACAGCAGCTGTTTTGCGCGGGTGATTCTGAGCTGACAAAGCATTTCCCAGGGAGTGCAGTGGTAGTATTCTCGAAATTTCTTTTCCAGCCCACGGCGAGCGATCCGCAATTCTGCGCATAGGCTTTCGACTGTAATGGGATCTTGGATACGTTCAGAAAGATAAGACATCACGCGCCGCAAGAGCGGGTCTTCAACTGCGAGATGATTCGCAGAATGGCGTAATACGACTCCCCCTGAAGGCACTCGAACGGGTTTAGTTGGCGGCGCTTCACCTGCGAGTAAAGCACGCAGGGCCTCGCCGACTGCTTCGCCGATCGTGTCCCATGGAATCGACACACTTGAAAGCATCGGGTAGCTTAACCCGCATACGAGTGCATCATTGTTGGCACCGATCACGGCGACTTCTTGCGGCACCCGAATCCCCATTCTTCGACAGGCACCGCAGAGGAAGCGTCCGAGTGGATCATGCACCGCAAAGATGCCAACCGGCTTCGGCAGGGATTCTAGCCATGCACTTAGTGCGGGATGGGACTGTGCAAAGTCTTCACTGTAACGTGCCTCTTTGAATGCATCTTCTTGATGGATCGAGAATGCCACCTGATCGTCCAGTTCGCGACGAAATCCTTCGATGCGTTGTTCGGAATAGGGGGTCAAATTGCCGAGGCAAGCGAAGCTGCGATAGCCGGCCTGGGCAAATGCGCGCGCCGCCTCAGCACCGACTTGCCAATCGTCGACATCGATACTGGTGACTCCTGGGTAGTGCTTGTCGGTATCGGCAATGACGGTGGGTAGTCGTAATTCCAGTAGTGCCTCGGTTACCTCAGGTAGCCATTCGGTGATCAGTGCGCTGGGCTTTAGTTCAGTTAACAGATCGCGCAGTTCATCAATCGGGCGGTGAATACTAACAATACGAAAGTCATGCTGGCGACGAACGAATGGGATCAACGACGGCGTTAAGCGTCGCAGAAACACCTCTGTCATCACAATCGCTATTTGTTTTGCCATGCGTTTGCTTAAATACCAGCAGATTGCGCATATCAACAGAATATATACGCAATATACGGTTTAAGCTGGGTGTGCTTTGCGCTATACTGAGTGTTTTATTATTACACATTCAAAGTAAACACCGACAAAATCATGCACTATTTCGACTGCGACAAAATCCAATTTGAGGGCACTTCTTCTAAGAATCCCTTGGCGTTTAAACATTATAACCCGAGCGAACTCGTTGACGGCAAGTCGATGAAGGACCACTTGCGCTTCGCGGCTCCATACTGGCACGTGATGCGTAATGAGTTGTCCGACCCATTCGGTGGTGGCACTGCGCAAATGCCTTGGGATGACGGCAGCAATTCGGTGGATAACGCCCTTGCACGCGTCGATGTTTTCTTTGAATTCCTCGAAAAAATCGGCATCGACTTCTACTGTTGGCACGATCGTGACATCGCACCGGAACTGAACGACCTGGCTGCTTCGAATGCTGCGCTCGACGCAGTGGTTGCCAAACTAAAGGTGAAGCAAAAAGAAACAGGCGTGCAACTCCTCTGGGGCACCGCATGTCTTTTCTCACATCCTCGCTACTCGCAAGGTGGTGCGACCTCGCCGAACGCTCAGGTCTATGCTTACGCAGCGGCGCAGGTGAAGAAGGCACTGGAATGCACCAACGAGCTCGACGGCCTCGGTTACACCTTCTGGGGTGGACGCGAAGGCTACTCCACATTGCTCAACACCAACATGAAGCGCGAACTCGACCACCTCGGCGCGTTCCTGCACATGGCAGTCGATCATGCGAAGAAAATCGGTTTTAAAGGCCCATTCTACATCGAGCCAAAACCACGCGAGCCATCCACTCACCAGTATGATTCGGATTCAGCTGCTTGCCTTAACTTCCTGCGCGAATACGGCTTGATGGATCACTTCAAGCTCAACATCGAGACCAACCACGCGACACTTGCGGGGCACACGATGGAGCACGAGCTGACTGTTTGTAACAATGCGAACATGCTCGGTAGCGTTGACGCCAACCGTGGTGACGAACTCATCGGGTGGGATACGGATCAGTTCCCAACGGACATTTACCTGACCACGCAAGTGATGCTCTGCATCCTCGAAATGGGCGGTCTCACGACCGGTGGACTTAACTTCGATGCCAAGCGTCGTCGCGAATCACACGAGCCGATCGATCTCATGCACGCCCACATCGGCGGTATGGATGCATTTGCACGCGGGCTCAAAGTCGCGGCAGCAATCCGCAGGGATGGTCGTATGAGTGACTTCGTCCAGGCACGCTACAGCACCTTTGATAAAGACATCGGCGCGAAGATCGAAGCGGGTGAAGTCGGCTTTGAAGATCTTGAGAAATATGCCCTCTCTAATCCAGAGCCGATCGTAGCGAGTGGCCGTCAGGAGCGCATGGAGAACTTGTTGAACGAATTCATCTAAAAATTCGCCGAGCGAATATTTAGAGTGAATGCATGTTGTGCGTAGTGAGAGTGTTAGTGAAGAGTGTGGCTCTTATGTTATTACTTTCACTTCGCGCGCGGCACGTTCATTGTTGGAGGTAAACGCTCCGTCGTTTCCGCCTAAGCTAGAAAAAAATTACAGAAACACCGATATCAACGACACTTACGTGCGGCAATGACAGAGCATTGCCCTCCATTATTCAGCTAATCGGTCAAACAGCTTTAGTGCATTTAATCACTCAGCATTATCACCTCTCACTTTCACTCCGCGCATAGCGCGGCATAACTCTCACTGCGCACGAAGTGCGCTCACTATCACATGTACGCACTCGGTCTCGATTCTTCTACGCAAAGCTGCTCTGCACTAATTATTAACGTTGATAGCGGCACGATTGTCGCCGAAGCATCCGTTAACTTTGGTGAGCAGTTGCCCCAATATAACGCACCCTCGGGATTTATCCCTGGTGGCGAAAATGGCGAGGTGCACTCGGATCCGCGCATGTGGCTCGACGCGCTCGAGCTGCTGCTCAAAGAGCTAAAAGAGCAGTGCGATTTATCCAAGGTGCGTGCCATCTCTGGTGCTGGTCAGCAACACGGCTCCGTATATTTGAACGAGCAGTGGTTCACCGCGATTGATACACTCGCCGAGAATCAGACACTCACGGAGCAACTCGCGCCGACTCTGTCGCGGGCGACGTCGCCCATTTGGATGGACAGCTCTACGTCTGAGGAATGTCACGAAATGACTGCTGCCGTTGGCGGCGAAGAGGTTGTCTGTGCCAAGTCTGGCTCGATTGCGATCGAGCGCTTCACCGGCCCGCAAATACGCCGCTTCTATAAAAATGATCCAGCTGCGTATGAGCAGACGGCGCGTATTCATTTGGTCAGTTCGTTCCTCTGTAGTGTCTTGATTGGCGCCGACGCAGCGATCGATACCGGCGACGGCGCAGGGATGAACTTGGTTAATATCGACACGTGGGATTGGGACTCAGAGTTACTCGCCGCCACTGCGCCCGATCTACTTAACAAGCTCCCTGCTGTTCAACCTGGCAATACAATCGCTGGCACCCTCTGCGACTACTTTACCAAAAAATACGGTTTTGCTACCGATGTACCAGTGACGATCTTCACCGGCGATAATCCAAGTAGTTTGGTTGGTATGGGCGCGAGTCGCCCTGGTAAGCTGGTCGTTTCGCTCGGCACCTCCGATACGTTTTTCGCTGCCATGCCGAGCGTCGTCGCCGACCCAGCTGGCTGCGGCCATGTGTTTGGTAACCCCAGTGGTGGCTCGATGTCGCTGCAATGCTTCGTGAACGGCTCACTCGCCCGTGAAGCAGTGAAAGATAAATTCGACTACGACTGGGATCAGTTCACGCAAGCCTTTGGCAATACGCCAAGCGGCAATGATGGCAATTACATGCTGCCGTTTTTTCGCCCCGAAACCAGTCCGCGGGTGGATCTCCCCGCGCCGATTCTAAAAGGTAGCGCAGCATTCGAAAATTGGGCCGATGCCGACGCATCGATACGTGCCTGTGTTGAAGGGCAGTTTCTCAACATGAAACAGTGCACGGACTGGATGCAGTTACAGCCTGAAGTGATTTATCTCACCGGCGGGGCATCGAAAAATGATGCGATTGCGCAAGTTATTGCCGATGTTTTTCAAGCTAAGGTGGAGCGTCTCGTAGTCAGCGGTTCCGTTGGTCTGGGTGCAGCGATGCGCGCGGCTTCGAACAGTTTGGGCTGTGATCTCGCGACGCTCGAGTATCGCTTCTGCCAACCTGAGGTGGGCAGCACAATCACTCCGCAAGCAAGCTGTTCGGTCTACCAGGCAGCGGCAGCAGCGTTTGCGGCATTACTCTAACCGAGTGCCTTGGTGGCGCAGTCGGTTTGACTGCAGTCGGCAACCCTCTTGTGCTCGGCTTGACGCAGGTTTCTTCGTCGCGGGTATGTTCAACCATTGCCACAGGCAATGCCTTGAGGACGTAAGTCCTCTGCGAAAAAGTTCGACGCGCCTGATTAACCCCCTTTTTGTTCAAAACTTTCTAAGCGGGCCTGTAGCTCAGTG
>ENA-OWPI01002647-OWPI01002647.1-marine-metagenome-genome-assembly--contig:-NODE-2647-length-16403-cov-3.417922_pt1 | contig 16403 bp, 15 predicted proteins | sample MGYA00238138_ERZ651775 | MGnify/ENA primary metagenome ERZ651775 (study PRJEB26906, sample SAMN06265043) | marine metagenome | isolation source: Helgoland LTER site | place: Germany:Helgoland, sampling...
AGTGAAAATACCATTTTTGGGGCCGTAAAAAATGCCATTGATCCAACAGTTGTTGCTGGCGGCTCAAGTGGAGGCTCCGCCGTAAATGTTGCCAAAGACTATACGGTATTTTCAATAGGAGGAGATACTGGGGGTTCTATCCGTCAACCTGCGTCGTTCACGGGTCTGGTTGGCATGAAACCAACTTACGGTCGGTGTTCACGGTGGGGTACGATTGCGTTTGCATCTAGCCTCGATCAGGCAGGCCCATTAACCCGCACGGTCGAAGATGCGGCGATTATGCTGCAAGCGATGGCGGGGCATGATCCAAAAGATTCAACGTCATTACCAATTGATCTGCCTGATTTCCGTAGCGCATGCACAACGGACGTCAAAGGCCTGCGCGTCGGTATTCCAGATGAATACACATTGGACAGCATGCCTGCAGAAATTCAAAAACTCTGGGATCAGGGTGCCCAGTGGTTCAAAGGTATGGGGGCTGAGGTTAAGCCCGTTACGCTGCCGCATACGAAATATGCGCTGCCTGCGTATTATATCGTTGCCCCTGCAGAGGCATCATCGAACCTATCCCGTTATGACGGTGTGCGTTATGGCCTTCGTGTGCCTGGCGATAGCCTGGACGAGATGTACGAACTCACCCGAGGTGAAGGGTTTGGCGAAGAAGTGCAGCGCCGCGTCTTGATCGGTGCGTATGTGCTGTCTGCTGGCTACTACGATGCCTATTACGTTAAGGCGCAAAAGGTTCGCACGCTTATTGCCCAAGACTTCAAGAAGGCCTTTGCTGACGTCGACGTTATACTGACGCCGACTGCGCCAAGCGCTGCCTTTGCCAAGGGTGAGAAAATGGATGATCCGATTGCGATGTATCTAAACGATGTGTTCACGGTGCCTGCATCATTGGCTGGATTGCCTGCGATTTCAGTCCCAGGTGGGCTTGATACCAACGGGTTGCCTTTGGGGTTACAGTTGATCACCGGGGTGTGCCAGGAAGAAACATTGTTCCGTGCGGCGAGTGCCCTTGAGGCTGCGGCCAACTTCACGGCACGCCCGGGAGATGCATCATGACTTATCTTATTCAGGGTGAAACTGGAGATTGGGAAGTAGTTGTTGGCCTTGAGGTCCATGCGCAGGCGATAACAAATTCCAAACTGTTTTCAGGTGCACCAACGACGTTTGGTGCTGAACCTAATCAAAATGTGGCCCTCGTGGATGCAGCAATGCCTGGTATGTTGCCTGTCATCAATGAAATGGCGATTGAGCAAGCTGTGCGAACAGGCCTAGGCCTTCGTGCAGTGATCAACCGGACATCGGTCTTCGAGCGCAAAAACTATTTCTATGCGGATTTGCCGCAAGGCTATCAGATCAGCCAGTTCATACATCCGATTGTTGGCGAGGGAACTGTGACCGTCGACCTTGCTGACGGCACCAGCCGGGATATTGGCGTTGAGCGTCTGCACCTTGAACAAGACGCGGGTAAATCGATGCACGATCAAGACCCGACGCGGACCATGATTGATTTGAATCGTGCCGGTGTTGTGCTGATGGAGATTGTCTCCAAGCCAGATATTCGAACTCCGGAAGAGGCAGGCGCATACGTCAAGAAGATGCGGGCGATTATTCGCTATCTCGGCACTTGTGACGGCAACATGGAAGAAGGCTCAATGCGAGCCGATGTGAACGTGTCTGTCCGACCCGTTGGTGAGACCGAACTCCGTACACGCGTCGAGGTCAAGAACGTCAACTCTGTGCGCTTCGTGATGCAGGCGATTGAAATCGAAGCTGCGCGTCAGGTCGATGTGTGGGAAGAGGGCGGTGAAGTCGTTCAGGAAACCCGCTTGTTCGATGCCCATAAGGGCGAGACCCGTCCTATGCGTACGAAAGAGTTTGCGCATGACTATCGCTATTTCCCAGACCCGGATTTGCTGCCAATCCGTCTGGAAGAAGATTTTATTGAGAAGATAAGGGCGTCGTTGCCGGAACTCCCGGATGATAAGAAGGCGCGCTTTATTTCTGAACTTGGTTTGTCAGCGTATGACGCCGGCGTGCTTGTCGCGGACCGTGATACGGCTGCGTACTTTGAAGAAGCCGCAAAAGGTCATGATGCGAAACAGGTTGCCAACTGGTTGACGACAAACTTATTCGGTGCGCTCAACAAGCTTGATCTGGAAATTGGCGCAAGTCCGATTTCAGCAACGCATCTAGGCGAGCTGGTTGGCTTGATCGAAGATGATACGATCTCATCACGCATCGCCAAAGATGTGTTCGAAGAAATGCTGGCGACATCCAAGTCCCCCGAAGCCATCGTTGAAGATAAGGGCTTAAAGCAGATTACGGATACCGGCGAGATTGAAGCGATTGTTGATCAGGTTATTGCTGACAATCCTGATCAGGTCGCCGATGTGCAGGGTGGTAATGAAAAAGGTATTGGCTGGTTCATCGGTCAGGTAATGAAGGCGTCACAAGGCAAAGCTAACCCGGGCCAGGTCAACGGATTGCTGCGTAAAAAGTTGTTGGGTTGAGCTAAACTAGCGCTATATCAAGCTTCATCATTATGAATGAGATGGTTTTTTTAATGCTCGTCATTCCCGCGAAAGCGGGAACCCAGTTCTAAGGGCGTTTTAGGCTAGATTCCCGCTTTCGCGGGAATGACGAGGTGAGGTCGTAGTTTTAATTTTAACCTAAATTCTCTTTATACCATTCGTATGTCTTTGCGAGGCCGTCCTCTAGCGAGATCGACGGTTGCCAGCCAAGGGACGTGAGCCTTGACGAGTCGAGCATGCGCTTTGGCATGCCGTCGGGGCGGGTCGTATCCCACTCAAGAGAACCTTGATACCCGACAACTTTTGAGATGATTTCGGCTAAGTCCTTAATAGTTGTGCCTTGTCCCATACCAACATTGATTGGCGTTGGATCGGCGTAGTGGTTCAGCAGATAGATCAGGCTATCCGCCAAATCGTCGATATACATGAACTCACGAATTGGTGTGCCACTTCCCCATAACTCGACCGAAGGTGCGCTAGATATTTTGGCATTGTGGAACTTGGTCATCATGCCTGCGACGACATGGCCTTCTTCGGGATCAAAATTGTCACCGGGGCCATAAATACTGGACGGTTGGGCTGAAATGAAGTTACAGCCGTGCTCCTGGCGATACGCAGCGCACATCTTCATGCCGGTAATCTTGGCAATTGCGTAACATTCGTTGGTCGGCTCAAGCGGGCCCGTCATCAGGTCGTCTTCAGAAATGGGTTGATCGGCAAGTTTGGGATATGTGCAGGCGGCGCTGAGGTATAAAAGTTTTGAGACGCTGCTCCTTCGTGCCGCCTCAATCATGTTGAGCGCGATGGCAGCGTTGTCATATAGAAACTTTGCAGGATACGTGCTGTTGGCCTTGATTCCGCCGACGTGCGCCGCCGCAATGACGATAACTTCTGGGCATTTCGCAGCAATCCAGTTCTCGGTCTCGGTCTGCCTGGTAAGATCCAGCGATTGATGGTCGACAGTGAGAACGTCGGCGTTCTCAGCGCGCAAACGCTTTACCATCGCCGAACCTACAAGGCCGCGATGGCCTGCGACAAAGACACGTTTTCCTGCGAGATCAAAATCCACTGTATTCTCCATTTCGCGTATACATGAAACCATTGGGGCGTGGGTTTCAAGGGGCGTTGCCGTCAGGTAATCTTTATGTATGGATAATCAGGTTTCACTCAATCAAAAACCAAAGATTTTTGAGAAAGATACGCATATTGCAGTGATCGGTGCTGGCATCGCTGGCGGTTGTCTCGTGCGTGGGCTGATGCAGCACGGTATCAACGTGACATTGATCGATTCAGCACCGGCGCCGCGTAGTGGTGCGTCTGGCAACCCTGTGGCTTTATTAGCGCCCAGATTACCTCGTACGCAGAGTCCTATTGGTCGATTGATGGCGTCAGCATATCTAAATGCTGTTCAGTTCTATGACGCTCTTGAGGGCGAGGGAGCACGTGTCTGGACTGGCCCGCGGGGTGCCTTCGCAATGGCGCGTAACCCAGATGAGAGTGAACGTCAGCAACGGGCCTCGGCGGCGTTTAACTTACCAAAGGATGTGATGCGCCTTGTTGATCAAGCAGAAGCGACCGCGTTATCAGGCGTTGAGATGCCAAAAGGTGGGCTTTGGTTTGAGCGCGCAGGGGCACTTTGTCCGCCCGCGATCACGGCAGCACTGACGTCAGGTGTCACGTATTCTCAGGGGAATGCTGCTAAATTCCAAGAGGTCAAAGATGGCATAAATATCATCGATGGCGATGGTGCATCGCTGGGAGATTTTGATGGTGTTGTCGTTGCAGCTGGCGTGGGCATTATGGACTTGATGCCAGATCAAGCATGGCCATTGCGTGCGAATCGAGGTCAGCTGGCTTATCTGCCCACACTCAATCCGTCACCGCGCGTGCCAGTGACCTATGGAGGATACATTTCGCCCTTGGTCGATTTAGGTGATGGACAACAGGGCCACGTATTGGGGGCGACATATGCGCGCCGGGATGAGATGCCTGATGCGGAATGGGCGGCCATCCGCGCGGCGGATAATACGGATATGATTGAAAATCTTCAGGCTCATTTGCCTGCGCTATCGCCTGATGTGCCAATTGGTGGACGGACGGCGCTCCGGGCCACGATCCGTGATTACATACCGTTGGCAGGTAAAGTCGCAGATAATTTATATGTTCTGGGCGGTCTTGGGTCGCGAGGGTTTCTGACAGCCCCTATTCTGGCTGAGTTGATTGTGGGTCAAATGACCGGCGGTCCGTTGCCGCTTGATGACGATATTATAAACGCGCTCGATCCAGCACGGTTCAGAAAATAGATTTAAGCGACTGTAATCTTGGCATGGGCAAACATCGTTTGAACCATTGAATGCAAACCGTTTGAACGACTGGGGCTCAAGTGTTCGTCCAAGCCAATACCTTCAATAAACGTGGGCGGTGTTGCCAGAATTTCCTCCGCAGTGCGGTTCGAGTAAATCCGTAACAAGATAGCAATGAGCCCCGACACAATGGCGGCATCGGACGCGGCATAGAATTTCAGGCGTCCATCGACAGTTTCAGGTTTTAGCCACACTTGTGACTGGCAGCCTTTTACCTTGTAGATGTCATTCATCCACTCTTCGGGAAACGCTTCTAATTGGCGTCCCAGATCAATGATATAGCGATAGCGCTCCATCCAATCGTCCAGGAATTGGAATTCCTCGATCAGCTCTTGCTGCACCTCTTCGATGCTTTGCTGCTGGTTTTCCAGGCTATCAGGCATTTTTAGTCCTCATCATTGATCGTCGAACGATTGTATAAGTCACTGTCATAGCTACATAAGCCGTCTTGGGCGACTTTTCCAGCCCGATCAGGGTTGCAAGTGTAAGTTTGGTCGCTATTTTAAGCGCTACCCGCCGACAGCTCGGCAAATTATAGACAAATGAGATTTCAACGTGAAACGGCAACGCAATACAGCAAAGTTCACAATCGGCGAACAAGTCCGCCACCGCATCTATGGTTTTCGCGGTGTCGTGTTTGACGTTGATCCCGAATTTTCGAATACGGACGAATGGTACCATTCGATTCCTGTCGACTCGCGTCCACGTAAAGACCAGCCGTTTTATCATCTGTTCGCGGAAAGCACAGAGCAGTCACCTTACGTGGCTTATGTCTCCGAGCAAAACCTTGTCCCAGATGAGGACGATGATCCGATCAGCCATCCTGAAATGTTTGAGCATTTTGAAGGTATGGAAGACGGGCGGTATGTGCCGCGTATTCTCTTGAACTAAGGTCGTCTAAGAATTCTTTTCCAAATAATCACGGACCTCAAAGACGAGGTCTGGCTGTGGCTTTGTGAATTGAACCGCAAGTTGGTCATCCCATTGACGAACAACCTGAGCGTGACCCCGGAGTTCGAAGTCACCGCTATCAGGTTTTAGGATCACATGGAATTCAAAGTACTGATTGGCTTGTAGCTCGTCGTTATAGCCGGTAACGCGCATGCCACCCTCAGACAAATAGCCAAGATCATAGGTTTCGCCCTAGATGCGAACCTCTTCACCCTTTGTGGCGACACGTTCATGCTCTCGCTGATTGTCGCCGCTCTTCTTTTTACCGAAGCCAAACATATGAATATAATCTCACGACTTGCATACCCTGTCCATGAGGCGTTCTAAGAATTCCTCACCTTTGTCGAGTTGCTCTAAGCTAATGAATTCATTTGGTTTATGCGCTTGATCAATACTACCGGGACCACAAACAACACATGGAATGCCGCCGCGGTTCTGAAAAAGGCCCGCTTCGGTGCCAAACGCGACCTTGGCGTGATCATTACGGCCCGCCAATTGTTTGACAAAAGTAACGACTTCATCATCAACGTTCATATCGAGACCCGGCATGTCATTTACGCATGTGATATCAATGCCTGCAGCAGGGTTTATGGCCTGCATTTCGGGCTCAAGAACTTCCTTCGCTTCACGCATGATTTCGGCTTCAATCGGATTTGGATCGTCGCTACTGATATAACGGAATTCAAACTGGATATGGCAGTCCTTTGGCACAATGTTCAGAGCTGTGCCGCCTTGGATCGTTCCTGTGTGCACGGTTGTGTGCGCAATATCGTACAGCTTGTCATATGGGCCTTCGTTTTGAAGACGTCGTGCCATGGATTGCAGATGCGTAATCAAGCGAGCCGCGTATTCGATTGAATTCACACCCGTTGGCGCCAAGCTGGAATGGGCTTCGAAGCCGCGAATATGGGCATTATAGCTACGCTTGCCCTTGTGACCTGTAATGACCTGCATGCTCGTTGGCTCGCCGATGATTGCCATACGTGGCTTTACCGGAAGGCCATTGATCATTTCGATCATCGGTCTTACACCGACGCAGCCAATTTCTTCATCATAAGAAAAGGCGAGGTGAAGCGGTGTATCGAGCCCGCGTTCGATGAATTTAGGGAGTGCCACCAGAACCAGAGCAATAAAGCTTTTCATGTCTGATGTGCCGCGACCGAACAACTTACCGTCTTTTTCAATTACGCTGAATGGGTCGCTGTCCCAGTCCTGACCATCGACAGGTACAACATCAGTATGCCCGGAAAGCATAACGCCCGGCTTATCCTTAGGCCCAACAGTCGCGTATAAACTTGCCTTGTTGCCGTCGTCGTTAGGGACCAATGTGCTCTCAATATCTAGTGATGTGAGATAATCTTGAATGTATGTGATTAACTCCATATTTGAGTAACGGCTGGTGGTGTCATAAGAGATCAACTTTGTGATCATCTCCAGACTTTCAGTCGATGGCATGCTTAGTCTCCTGTAGCTTGGCAATAAATATACTATAAACCAAATTGACGTTTTACGACGGGTTTGCAAGGGTTTCGTCAACAGAAGGTTGGATAATATTGATGACACCAAATGATAAAATTGCCGAAGCCATGGTTAAGCGTCGGGCCGGGCAGTTCGTATTTTTAAAAGATCTGGTTAGAACGCGAACAACGCCGTCGCCTAATGAGTCGGTCAAAGCATCCGAGAAAATTGCGCAGATGCTTGAGCGTCTGGACTTTGAGGTGGAACGTCATGCGCCTGCCGCTGATCGTCTCGATGCATCAGGACAAGCAGCGTTACAGAATCTCGTTGTACGGTCACGGTTTGGTGATGGGCCGACGTTGGCGTTCGTCTCACACTTGGATACTCACTATCCAAGTGACGATTGGTCTGTCGATCCGTTCCAGGGTCATATCAAAGACGTCAGATATTCTTGGATTGAGTGCGCCTTCATTAACGATTGAACACGTATTGGCTGGCCGTAAAGGCGGCGGTGTCCCAGATCATGCGACACTTCGTATAGATCGCCGTATTCTTCCAGATGAAGATGCGGCGCAGGTAGAGAAACAACTCACTAAACTGATTGGCAGTACCATCGCAAAAATGCCTGGAACCCGTTGCCGTATTCGTCGGTCCGTATTCATTCCAGCAATGGCAGCTGGAGAAGCGTCTGATTTACTGCGCGATGTCGTTGCCGATCAGTTACTGCAACGTTTAGGTGAAGATATGCCGATCACTGGCGTTGCCTATGACCATGAGGGGCGCCATTACGCTGCCCACGGCATTCCGACGATTATGTATGGTGCAGGGCCCATGGACTTCGTAAAGGCGGGTATGCATGGCAAAAATGAAAGCCTGAAGCTTGATGATTTGCGTTTGGCAACAGAAGTGCTCGCGTGTTCAACATTAAAGCTATTGAACGATACTTAACGGCCGTTAATCGAGTGTGAAAGCGTTCTTGTAATCCAGCTTAAGCGCAGGGTCCTGATCGTCTTTGACCAAGAAGCAGTTGCCGACGCTTAACACATCAATTTCTGATCCCATGAAACAGCGGAACGCATCTTCAGGTGTACAGACGATCGGTTCGCCACGTATATTAAAGCTCATATTAACGACGATAGGGCAGCCTGTGCGGACTTTGAAAGCAGCTATCAGCGCATGGTAGCGTGGATTAGTTTCTGCATGCACCGTCTGGATACGGGCAGAATAATCGACATGCGTCACAGCAGGAATGTCTGAACGAGGGACGTTTAGCTTTTCAATGCCAAACAAGGCATTTTGTTCTTCAGTCATAGCGACGCGGCGTTTTTCTACAACGGGTGCCACCATCAACATATACGGGCTGTCGCTATCAATATCGAACCAGTCTGTGACGTCTTCACGTAAAATATATGGCGCGAACGGACGGAAGCTCTCGCGGTACTTAACTTGTAGATTAAGCGTTTTCTGCATTTCAGGCAAACGAGGATCAGCAATGATTGAGCGTCCACCCAGCGCACGCGGACCGAATTCCATGCGACCCTGGAACCATCCAATGGCTTTCCCATCCGCCAATGCATCAGCGGTATCACTGATCACACCTGCATCATCAAGAACAATGAATTTCGCACCGGCAGCTGTAAGGCGTGCTTCAATATCTGACTGCTCATAATAAGGTCCTAAATAGGACCCCTCCATGGCGTCCATGGCATCCGTCACGACCCGAGGCTGTTCCTGGTTCAAGTGATAGGCATTCAATGCAGCACCCAGCGCACCGCCAGCATCACCGGCAGCGGGTTGCACCCAAATATTCTTGAATGCTCCGTCTTTAAGTATTTTACCGTTGGCGACACAGTTCAAAGCCACACCACCAGCGAGGCATAAGTTCTGAATGTCATGCTCTTTTGCCAACGACTGCGTGAGACGCAAGACCACTTCTTCGGTTACGGCCTGAACGGATGCGGCCAAATCCATATGGCGTTGGGTTAGTGGCTCATCCTCATGGCGAGCAGGTCCACCAAATAGATCGGCAAACTTGTCGTTGGTCATGGTCAAGCCGGTACAATAGTTGAAGTAGTGCTGATCAAGCCGGAATGAGCCATCTTCTTTAACATCGATGATATGCTCAAGGATCAGGTCTTTGAACGTGGGCTCACCATAAGGTGCCAGGCCCATAACCTTATATTCACCAGAATTTACTTTGAAACCTGTGTAATACGTGAATGCGGAATACAACAAACCCAATGAATGGGGGAAATGAATTTCCTTCGTCATCTTGAGATCGCGGCCCTGGCCGATGGCAACGGATGTCGTTGCCCATTCGCCAACACCGTCCATCGTAAGTACGATGGCCTCTTCAAAAGGTGAGGGGAAGAATGCCGAAGCAGCATGGCTTTGGTGATGTTCAGAAAACAGTAACTTATTCTGCCAATCGAAATCTGCATCAAAAGCTTTGAATTTTTTGCGGAGCAAATCCTTTTGGAAAAGTTTTTCTTTCAACCAAACGGGGATCGCGAGTTTGAACGACCGAAACCCGCGCGGCGCAAAGGAAAGATACGTCTCAAGCAGACGTTCAAATTTTAAGAACGGTTTGTCATAGAAGGCAACATAATCGACGTCACTTAAACTTATGCCTGCTTCTTCAAGGCAATACTTGATGGCATTGTCAGGGAATGCAGCGTCGTGCTTTTTGCGCGTAAAACGCTCTTCTTGAGCAGCGGCGATCACCAAGCCGTCTTCGATCAGGGCTGCCGCACTATCGTGGTAAAAAGCTGAGATGCCAAGAATGCGCAAAATCGATATACCTTAGAAAATGGTATAGATAAACGGCGCGACGGCTGAGCCTTGGGATAGAACGACGAGACCACCAAATACAGCCATCATGATCAAAATAGGCAATAGCCAGAATTTCTTCCGCGCGCGTAAAAACTGCCAAAGCTCTATAATAAACGCCATGTTAAATTCCTAGAATTGGTACTTCATTGATTCAGGCTCTGGACCTGGAGGTTCACGATCAATCCAATATGTGGATACGGTTTTATCGAATGAACGGCTTAATGGATCTTTACCAAACATCTTCATGACCAATCCCGTCGGTACGACAGTGAAATAATACAACATTGCCATCGTGAGTGGGTTCACAACTTTATACATCAGCATACCAATTTTGAACCACAAGATGTTAAGTGGTCTTAACGCAATAGGGATCAAAAATGCACAAACGATAAATACGGCAGCAACAATGAAGGCCCACCAGCGGATCGGTGCACCGTCGAGCAATGGCCAAAGTCCAACCATGACGAACACACAGGCGAACACGCTTCCGAACCCGCGTTCGGTGCCAACTTTAATATCGTCTTCGCGACCTAAACTCTCGTGCATTTAATAATCCTAATGTTCAATCCGAGACGATTGGTAACGCAAAGCTTGCGGTGTTGCCAGCATTTTTAGGTATTGAATACGGGGACAGGCATCCTGTCAGCAACAATTGAGTCAAGCCAATTGACCGGGTCTCTAAGCGCATTTTTTTCTGGTGTGATGGAAAAGACGATAGGGCTAAGTATTCCCGTGCGTTCAAAGACGAGTGAAACCACGTCCTCAACAACACCGTAGGACGGCGAATATGATGCAGCCTCAATCGTTCCTGACCATGTGTCAGGTGTTGATGATATCGCCAAAAAAGATGATGCTTGGTTTGAAATGCGCCACACACCTGATGAAACAGGGTCAATTTCTATGCCAGGTGCAAAGGTGTAGGGAATACGCACTGTATGTTCAGCCGTGCCTTCAAACACGTCTGTGATGAATAGGCTATTCGTCGTCTTTTTGAGCATAATGGTGCGTATAGGCGTAACAGGTGATTGCAAGCGCTGATACCCTGAATGCGCACCGACAAGCAGGTCTGTATCCTCAGAGGCAGACCACTGTCGGACTTCAGGGACCGCATCGTTTCTGAGGACCCAAAGATATTCAGGCCTGACAAATCTGTTTATTTCTTCGCCATCAATTTGAGGCGTGTTATGCGCAGCCGTCCCGCGGAAATGATTTCGAGCCTGCCAATCTGCAGTATAGACATACGCGCCTGGATCAATGATGAGAGGCACATCCTCTAATGTGGCACAGAACGACAAACAATCGTTGTGCCCGTGCCCGCCTCGACCATCCATGCCTACGGGCCCGACATCAGCAAAAATATGATTACTTCCGTCCCGCATCACAAAAACACCTGCGTCATCGAATGATGAGGAGATGGGTTCGTCGGCTAAAGGCTCGGTGTTATTGCCAACACCTAACCACCATAAGGTTTCATCATAGCAAGGCGCTTTGAGCGGACTGTTCATCGTTTTTAATGTTTCGGCGAGATACTGATGATCATTTATCGCCTGTGTGCCGAGTGGTAATGCCCGGCCATCATCTGCGTCGCCCCAAACAGGAACAGTGCCGTCAGGTCGCGTCGCCGCGGCTGTAAACACCCCCATTAATTTCAATCTTTTCAGGTATGCATCATCCACATTCAGTCCGACATTTTGACGCGCCAATACAGGCAGCAGGAATAATTCAGCAACCAAACGGTGATAGGGGAGAGACGCTTCAAAACAAACGCCGTCGGAGAGAACTTGTTTCGGTAACTCGTCTTTAAGCAACCCCCATGACCGCTCAACCCATCGCTTTGAAATGCCCGCGCCACCCATGGCAATACCAAGGACGGTCAATCCTGCAAGGTCAGCGGTAAGGTGATTGCCGTTAACATCTGCATATTCAAGGTTGGAGTCGATGAATTTTGCATGCAATATTAGTTGTTTAATGAGGTTCTCAAGAAACTCTGGCTGTGCCCAGACATCACTGCTTTTACAGGCTTGAAATAGCCATACGAGCGAAATGCCGCGAAGCGCCACATCCATGGCGCAAACCCAGTTTGGGCCCCGGCAAACAGGATTGGCGATCATCCATTCATGAATAATTTCTTTGGCAAAGGTAGCGTATTTCTCATCCTCATTCAGGACGTATGCCTGACCAACAGGCAGCAGCCATTGAAGACGGGACAGTTCCCAAGGCACCTTAATATCAGAAGGCCTCTTTAGATCATTCACTGGGAGTCTTAGTGACGGCTGCATTGACCAATTAATGTTGGATTTAAAATCAAGCGTCCAATCTACAGGTCGTGACAGTTGAACGGGACCAGAACCGAGCATCTCAATGTCGAGTCGCATTGCTTTTTCAGCACGCGCAAAGATTTCTGTTTGGGCTGCATCAGAAATGGTATTTCGTATTTGCGCAGGTTGTGTCAGGGCAGGGAAAGGATTGGCCTTTTTAAGCGTAGCAACGAGTTCATCAAAACTCTCATGATCAAGTGCTGCAGCCATCGAGGATGCACCCAGCCAGCGTTGCCAACCAGGTAATACCTTGGCGGCGCGACGCGCTTTGAGCTTTCGCAGTAACCATTTTGCAATGACGTGGGGTGGTTTATTCCATCCAATCCGAACAAGATCGATAAAGTGGGCCATTGTCGTCTATGCCGCGTGGCTTTGGTCGATCCACTGATCGTGCCATGCCGTTAAATTAAGAATGACCCAGAGATGAAGTGCATTGTCCTTGCGCCCTGAGCGATGGTCGTCAAAAGCACGCTTTATCGCATCTGCATTTAACGGGCCGCCGTTTCTGGTGAGTGCGGAACCTAATACCATGCCTTCAGCTTCGCGTCCGAAGTCTTCGCGGAGCCATTCTGCCGCAGGTGCTGCAAAGCCCATCTTTTTACGATCGATAATTTCGTCAGGGATGATACCGCGTAGCGCTGTCTTAAGTATATCCTTGGTCTTGTAACCGTCGACTTGAGGGCGCGTGGGATATCCATCGATAGATCAATCAGTTCATGATCCAGGAATGGCACACGGGCCTCAATGGATGTGGACATGGTGATTTTGTCGACCCGCATCAAAAGCAGTTCTGGCAGGCGCAACCGGAACTCGGCGTGGATCATCTTTGTGAGTACATCAGCATTGCCATCTGCATTGGTGACAGTACGTGCAAAGGAATCGATGATATCGCCGCTATCGGATGACCCCGCATCGGTAATGTCGAGGCCTTCAACGCCAGTGTCGATGTCAGCAGGATCGGGCGCGATGTTCGAGCTATTGAGATATTTCTCAACATGGATTGCCCAAAAAGCGTTCGAGCCCCCATAAAATAATTCATGGCCCAGGTTCACGCGTCGGCTAATCTCATAGGCTTGCTCGAAGACTGAGCGCCGACCTGGCATGGCGTGCGCCATCGCGCCCAGCAATGGAGATGCAGCGCCAAGCATGCTCCGAAGCGCACCTGAACCCATATTGTCATAAAGTTTGAGATACTTCATATAACTGTCGTATCCGGCGAATTGTTCGTCTGATCCTTCGCCGACCTGAACGACGGTCACGCCTGAATCCTTGGCGAGTTTCGAGACGAAATAAAGCGGGACACAGACCCAATCTGAGATAGGCTCGTCCTGACTGACAATCAGATCATCGAGATACCCCCGCATATCGGCACCGTTGACGCGGATCTCGTGATGATCGGTATTAAAGTGTTTGGCGACTTTGTCCGCGTAATCCAATTCATTGAGATGGGTGTGATCAGAAAAGCCGATGGTAAAAGTTTTTACGGGTTGGCTAGATATTTTGCTCATCAGGGCGACGTTAGCTGACGAATCAATACCGCCCGACAGAAACACACCAAACGGTACGTCTGACATCATGCGGCGATCAATCGCGACCTCAAGGCGGCGCAGGATTTCCTTAGAGAAAAAATCGCGCTTTGCAGGTTCTGATAAACCGGCGATCTCTTCGCTAACCCCGGATTTCCCTGGCAGTGCATCCCAATATCGCCGCGCACGAGCATGGCCGTTGGCCTCAATCTCCATGATGTGTCCAGCGGGGAGTTTGAAGATGCCCCTAAACATGGTGAGGGGTGCTGGCGATACCATAAAGCTCAAATAGTGAGCGATGGCTGTGCCATTAACTGCACGTGGTACGGCTTTATCGGTCAAGATTGCTTTGATTTCAGAACCAAATATAAAGCGACCGCCTGCACGGGTGAAATACACGGGCTTGATGCCAACGCGGTCACGAACAATGGTCAGGCGCTCAGCGCGCAGATCCCAGATCGCGAAAGCGAACATGCCGATCAGGCGCTCAACAAGACCATCAACGCCCCATTCCTTGTAGCCGTGGACAAGGACTTCAGTATCAGAATGATCTGTGCGGAATTTGTGGCCTTTGGCTTCAAGCTCTTTGCGGAGTTCAAGATGATTGTAGATTTCACCGTTATAGGTGAGCTGTATACTCTCGTCAGCATCTGTCATCGGCTGTTTGGCATCGTCGGTTAAGTCGACAATGGCCAATCTGCGATGGGATAAGCCTACACGCTTGTCCTTCGACAACCATGTACCAACACCATCAGGACCACGATGCTCCATAGCGTCGTTAAGACACACGAGTTCTTCTTCGCTCACATGAGCGGAAGATGAAAATGCAAAAATACCTGCAATGCCGCACATAGAAGAGGATCAGCCTTTCAAAATACCCATCAGCAAAACGCTTTGTGCACGTTAATACTAGCTTGTCTAAGGGAGGTAACCTTGAAACGCAACTCAGTTAAAATGCACAATATTTGGTTCTTTGCGTTAATTGACGACAACATGATGCTCATAAAACTTACGGAGGGACTGTGACGGATAAATCCTTGGTATGTTTTGACGGTTTTCTGTTTCCAGCGTTATGGTATTAGGATGATTGGACGAGTTCTAGGCTTAGGGCTCCAAAACGAAATTTACGGATGGAATTAGTGGATAAAATTAAAGAATACTTCCAAGGCGTTGCCGAAATTGCCAACACAATCGACCATAATGGTATTCGTGCGATTGTTGACGTATTGGTCGATGTCCGGGCGAACGGTGGGCGATTGTTTATGCTCGGTGTTGGCGGCAGCGCTGGCAATTGTGGGCATGCTGTTAATGATTTTAGAAAACTCTGCGGGATCGAGGCGTATGCCCCAACTGATAATGTTTCTGAACTTACAGCGCGCACGAACGACGAGGGGTGGGAAACTGTTTTTGAAGGTTGGCTGAAAACTAGTCGGATCAACGAAAAAGATGCGATATTTGTATTCTCTGTGGGCGGTGGTGATTCCGAGCGTGGCGTCAGTGTCAATATCGTTCGTGCTGTTGATCTCGCCAAAAACGTTGGCGCAAAAGTAATAGGTGTCGTTGGGCGTGATACCGGTCATACCGCAAAAAATGGAGATGCCGTTGTTGTTGTGCCAACACCTGATAGCAAGCTGGTGACGCCATATTGCGAGGCATTCCAAGCTGTCGTTTGGCATTGCCTGGTATCACACCCTGAATTGCAAACAAATGAGACCAAATGGTGACATCGGAACGTGCTGCCGTATTTTTAGATCGCGACGGCGTCCTGAACAGAGCCGTGGTTCGTGATGGCCGACCTTTTCCACCGCAAGATTTAGAATCTGTTGAGATTTTACCTGGTGTTCCAGAAGCTATTAGAAAATTAAAAGCAGCAGGATTTGTGACGGTAATGGTCACAAATCAGCCAGACGTTGTGAAGGGGACGCAACGAAGAGACGTTGTTGAAGCAATAAATAAGTATGTCTCTGAAACGCTGGGCATCGATGACGTCCGAGTTTGCTGGTGTCTCGAAGGAGACGATTGCGATTGTTACAAGCCTAAGCCGGGAATGATTTTGGAAGCTACTGCTGAACTGTCTCTCAACTTAAGTAAAAGTTATATGGTGGGGGATCGTTGGCGCGATATTGGTGCGGCCCACAATGCGGGTTGTAAGGCGATATTTATCGAATATGGATATGAAGAAGCAAATACGTTTAAACCCGAATGGGTTGTTCGAAATCTATCTGAAGCTGCCGATATCATAGTCAAATATAATGACTGTGGAGAGGATTAGTTTGCATAACGAGGACACCACATTTTCTGTTTGTATAATAGGCGATGCGGGGGGGGCGCACGTTGCGAGCCGCATTTCGGCTATGTCGGAACAAAGCGTGGAACTTCATCTGCTTACCAGTCGTCCGACTTCGTTGAATTTGC
>ENA-OWPI01002652-OWPI01002652.1-marine-metagenome-genome-assembly--contig:-NODE-2652-length-16370-cov-7.864727_pt1 | contig 16370 bp, 15 predicted proteins | sample MGYA00238138_ERZ651775 | MGnify/ENA primary metagenome ERZ651775 (study PRJEB26906, sample SAMN06265043) | marine metagenome | isolation source: Helgoland LTER site | place: Germany:Helgoland, sampling...
AACATGCTGATGTCATATGTTCATATTGCTCATGACTGTCAACTTGGAAATCATATCATAATGTCAAACAATGCTTCTTTAGCTGGACATGTTAGAATTTCCGATTGGGCTATTCTTGGAGGTTTTGCACTAGTTAAGCAATTTTGCAACATTGGTAGACATACTTATGCAGGAATGGGATGTCAAATAAATAAAGATATCCCTGATTATATGGTTGCCTCAGGGATTCATCCAAAAATTAGAAGTATTAACTCTGTAGGAATGAAACGAAGAGGCTTTAGTGCAAGTTCTGTTTCTTCAGTTAAAAGAGCCTTTAAGGTAGTTTACAGAGACTCTCAGGGAAGGCTTCTGGATCAAGCTCTTAGTAAGCTTGAAGCATCAGAGTCTGATAGCCCTGAAGTCATGCAATTCGTCAAATGCATCAGGAATTCAAGAGTGGGCATCATGCGCGGCCCAGCAGATGAGTAATTAATAACCATAAATCATGTCCAAATCATTTATAAGGTCAAGCAGCATTGTTTCTGCAATGACCTTTGTTTCTAGGATATTAGGTCTAATCAGAGACTTTGTAATTGCAAGGCTTTTTGGTGCTAATGAATTAACAGACGCATTTTTAGTCGCATTTAGAATTCCCAATTTTTTTAGGCGCTTGTTTGCTGAAGGTGCTTTTTCTCAAGCCTTTTTACCAATCTTAGCTGACACTAAAGCAAACCATAGTGAAGAAGAGGTTCAGCTAGTAATCAACCATATTGCGACTAAGCTCTTAAGTGTTCTAATGATTATTACTCTTGTAGCTGTAATTATTGCGCCTCTTATTATCTTTTTATTTGCATGGGGATTCTACTTTAAGGCAGATCCTGAGCAGTTTCAGCTAGCATCTGACATGCTAAGAATAACTTTTCCATATTTATTACTTATTTCACTGACAGCTTTATCAGGATCAATTCTTAATACTTATGATAATTTCACAATTCCCGCATTTACACCTGTTCTTCTCAACATTTCATTAATCTTAAGTGCGATCTTTTTATCAAAATACCTATCAACTCCAATTATGGCTCTTGCATGGGGCGTTCTAATAGGAGGTATTGCGCAGCTTGCATTTCAAATTCCTTTTTTAAGAAAAATTAAGAGACTACCAAAATTAAAATTTGGACATCATCAAGCTCTTACAACACTTAAAAAAAGAATGTTGCCTGCATTATTTGGTGTTTCGGTCTCTCAAATAAACCTTTTGGTTGATACCATGATTGCATCAACACTTATTGCAGGAAGTGTTTCTTGGCTTTACTATTCAGATAGATTACTAGAGCTTCCATTGGCGTTGATTGGGATAGCACTTGCAACTGTTGCTTTAGCAAAACTAAGTAATTATCATGCTCAAAAAAATTCTAAGGGCTTTATCGAAACTATTGATAGAGCCCTTATATTGGCAGTTTTATTTGGTATTCCAGCTTGCATTGGATTAGTTCTACTTTCAGAAGAATTGATTGTTACTCTTTTTCAATATGAAGCATTTGATATTAATTCAGCAATAAAAACCTCATATAGTCTTCAAGCATATGGTTCAGGATTAATGGCATTTATTGCTATTAAAATCTTTGCACCTATTTTTTTATCTAGAGGAGATACTAAAACACCTGTCAAGGCTGGAGTTGTTGCAATGGTTTCAAATATTATTTTAAACCTTATATTAGTTCAATTTTATGGGCATGTTGGCCTAGCTGTAGCAACCTCTATTTCAGCGCTGCTAAATGCCTTGATACTTTACTTTTTCTTAATCAAGCAGTCTATCTACAAGTTGCACATTAATCTATATAAAATGTTGTTTAAAGTTATATTATCAGTCTTTATAATGTCTCTATACATTATCTATTTTGATTCGGATATTGATATTTATTATGGGTCCTCAATGATCGAAAGATCTGCACTCATTGTTAAGACGATAGCTATATCAATAGCTATCTATTTTTTGTCACTATTTATACTTGGAGTTAGATTAAAAAATTTATGAGTACAGTTTATTGCGTTAAATTAAAAAAAGAATCAGAAGGTTTAGATAGAGCCCCCTACCCTGGTGAGCTTGGAAAAAAAATATTAGATTCAGTCTCTAAGGATGCTTGGCAAATGTGGCTTGATCATCAAACAATGCTTATTAATGAAAATAACTTAAATTTATTTGAAGAGTCGTCTCAAGCCTACTTAAAAGAACAAATGGAAAAGTATTTTTTTTCGGACAATGATCTTGATCAAATCAAGGGCTATATTCCAAAATAATGATAAAAAACTCTACTAACTAATGTCTAATTTATTCATCATTGCTGCTCCTTCAGGGTGTGGAAAAACAACCTTAGTTGATGCGTTACTCAAAAACTCAGAAGATTTATACTTATCGGTCACTCACACTACGCGCAAACCAAGAGTTGGTGAAGTTGATGGCGTCAATTATCACTTTATCTCTAAAACTGACTTTAAAAAAATGATTGTTAATACTGAATTTGTTGAACATGCCGAAGTATTTGGAAACCTATACGGAAGCTCTCGAGAGAAAATTCAGGAAAATCTGAATAAAAATATTGATGTAATTCTCGAGATTGATTGGCAAGGAGCTCGTCAAGTTAAAGCAAATATGCCTAATGCCATTAGTATTTTTATATTGCCTCCTTCAAAAAAATCTTTACTCGAAAGACTTAAGGGTCGTGGTCAGGATGATGATGAAACAATTAAAAATAGAATGTCTGATGCAGAAAACCAAATGAAACACTATGACGAATTTGATTATCTAGTAATTAACGATATCTTTGATGATGCACTATCAAATTTAAAAACTATTATTCATCATAGCAATGAAAATTTAAATAAATCTGAACTAACGCTTGAAAAACAAGTTTTAAGACATAAATATTTACTTAAAGAATTGATATAAAACATTTTTTTGGTATAATTTACCCTTGATTTATCGTACTTGGAAACTTAATGAGTGAATTAGCATTATCGATAAAAAACGTATCTAGAGATCTAGAGGTACAAAAGTACCCCCCAATTCTTTCCCCAGAAGAGGAATATAACCTAGCAATCGAACTTTATGAAGATGGAAGCTTATCTGCAGCCCAAAAGCTAGTTCTAGCGCACATGCGCTTTGTAGCGTTTGTTGCTCACGGTTATAAGGGTTATGGACTCGAGCAAGCAGATTTAATCCAAGAAGGCACAATCGGCTTAATGAAGGCGGTTAAACGCTTCAACCCTCATAAAAAAGTCAGGCTTTCTTCATTTGCTGTTTACTGGATACGCGCTGAAATTCACGAATATATTTTCAAGAATTGGAAAATTGTTAAGGTTGCTACAACAAAAGCACAAAGAAAACTCTTTTTCAAACTAAAACAAGCTAAATCTAACATATTCCAATCTTTAACCAGCGAACAGGCAAAAGTAATCGCTGAAGATTTAGGCGTTAGAGAAAAAGATGTTATTGAAATGGAATCAAGACTTCAACTCAACGATGTTGCGTTTGAAGTGAACGATGATGAAGACACTTACACTCCTGAGCACTACATATCTGATCCTGGTAAAAATCCAGAGCAATTAGTGGTCAGCAATAAAAGTCAAGAAGACCAACACAATAAGCTTTATCAAGCTCTTTCTTCTTTGGATGAGAGAAGTATCGATATTTTACAAGCTAGGTACTTGAAAGAAGAAAAATCGACCTTACATACTTTAGCAGACAAGTATGGTGTTTCCGCTGAAAGGGTTCGTCAACTTGAAAATAAAGCTATCAAAAAGCTTAAAGAACGTCTAGAAGAGTAATAACTTTTTTACGACAATTTTTTGTGTAATACCAGGAGAAAACATGGAAATCCGTCCCCTACACGATCGTGTAATCGTTCGAAGAGTAGAAGAAAAGAAGACAACAGCTAGTGGTTTAATCATCCCTGATTCATCAACAGAGAAGCCGTCAAGAGGTGAGGTTGTAGCAGCAGGAAATGGAAGAATAAGTGCACAAGGAGACTTAATTCCTTTGGATGTTAAGGTTGGTGACACGGTAATGTTTGGTCAATATTCAGGTTCTGAAATCACTGTTGGAGAAGAAAAACTCCTAGTGATGAGTGAAGATGAAATTGTTGCAGTAATTGAAGAATAAAGGAGATTTATAATGTCAGCGAAAGACGTAAAATTTAGCTCAGAAGCTAGAGATCTAATGATGTCAGGGGTAAACACCCTTGCAAATGCAGTGAAAGTAACACTTGGACCCAAAGGCAGAAATGTCGTTTTAGATAAATCATTTGGCGCTCCTTCCATCACTAAAGATGGAGTTTCAGTTGCTCAAGAGATTGAACTTGAAGGCAAATTTGAAAATATGGGTGCTCAAATGGTTAAAGAAGTTGCTTCCAAAACTAATGATATTGCTGGAGATGGAACAACTACCGCTACAGTTTTAGCTCAAACATTAATATCTGAGGGTGTTAAGTCAGTAGCAGCTGGAATGAATCCTATGGATCTAAAAAGAGGCATTGATAAAGCCACTGCAGCAGTTGTCTCAAACCTACAAAAAGCATCCCAACCATGTAAAAACAGTGAAGCAATTGCGCAAGTTGCAACTATTTCAGCCAATTCAGACACATCTGTTGGTTCAATTATTGCTGAGGCTATGGAAAAAGTTGGAAAAGAAGGTGTAATTACGGTAGAAGAAGGTTCAACTCTTGAAAACGAACTTGATGTCGTTGAAGGAATGCAGTTTGATCGCGGATACCTTTCACCATACTTTATAAATAACCAGGAAAAAATGTCTGCAGACCTTGAGCACCCATATATTTTGTTACATGATTCAAAAATTGCAAATATTCGTGACTTACTACCAGCACTTGAAGCGGTTCAAAAAGCTGGAAAACCTCTTCTCATTATTGCTGAAGATATTGAGGGTGAAGCTCTAGCAACTCTTGTTGTTAATAATATGCGTGGCATTGTTAAGGTAGCTGCTGTTAAAGCTCCAGGCTTTGGTGATCGTCGTAAAGCGATTCTTGAAGATATTGCAATCCTTACTGGCGGAACAGTTATTTCTGAAGAAGTTGGCTTGTCACTAGAAGCTATTACTGAAGAGCATTTAGGCACAGCTAAACGTATTGAAATCGGCAAGGACAATACTACAGTGATTGATGGTGCAGGTGCTAAAAAGAATATCACCTCTCGTATTGGTCAAATCAAAACTCAAATTGAAGCCACAAGCTCAGATTATGACAAAGAGAAGCTGCAAGAACGTTTAGCTAAACTTTCTGGCGGCGTTGCAGTCATTAAAGTAGGCGCGGCAACTGAAGTTGAAATGAAAGAGAAAAAAGATCGTGTTGATGATGCACTTCATGCAACTCGCGCAGCTGTTGAAGAAGGTGTTGTTCCTGGCGGAGGTGTCGCATTTGTTCGCGCTATCTCATCATTGGATAAACTTAAAGGTGATAACAGTGATCAAGATGTAGGTATCAGCATCTGTAGACGCGCCTTAGAAGAGCCTTTAAGACAAATCGTTACTAATGGTGGTGGTGAGGCCTCTGTTGTTTTAAATGAAGTTTTAAAAGGCAAGGGTAATTATGGCTACAATGCTTCTTCAGAAGAGTATGGAGACATGCTTAAAATGGGTATCTTAGATCCAACCAAGGTATCACGTGCAGCTCTTCAACATGCGGCAAGTATCTCTGGTTTAATGATTACAACTGAAGCAATGATAACTGATATGCCTCAAGAAAGCGGTCCTGCAATGCCTGATATGGGCGGCATGGGTGGCGGCATGCCAGGCATGATGTAATTCTATTTGTTTTATAGTGAAAAGCCCCATTTTTTGGGGCTTTTTTTTGGTATTATTATTGCCACTCAAACCCAATTCAAAATATGTCTAATTACGACGCATCTTCTATAGAAGTTCTTACTGGCCTGGAGCCAGTCAAAAAACGCCCAGGCATGTATACAGATACTGAAAACCCTAATCATCTTGCACAAGAAGTGGTTGATAATAGTGTCGATGAGGCAGTCTCGGGCTATGCTACCCAGATTAATGTTACGCTTCACACAGACAACTCTATGTCGGTCGAAGACAACGGTAGAGGAATACCAATAGATATTCATCCAAAAGAAGGAACACCTGCCGTTGAGGTCATCCTGACTAAACTCCACGCTGGTGGTAAATTTTCAAACGACTCGTACCAGTTCTCTGGTGGGCTTCACGGTGTTGGTATATCTGTCGTAAACGCCTTATCAAGCTCAATTGAAGTTTGGATTAAAAGAGATGCAAAACAGTACTATATGAAATTTGAATCCAGTGTCAAGTCCAATGATCTTGAGGAAATAGGCACTGTTGGGAAGCGCAATACAGGAACTCTGATTAAATTTATGCCTGATGCGAAATTTTTTGATTCAGTAAAATTTTCAATAAAAAAACTGAGACATAATCTTCGTTCTAAAGCTGTCTTATGTCCTGGTCTTGAGGTTAATTTTAAAAATGAAATAGATGAAACTGAAGATACTTGGCTCTTTAAAGATGGCATAAAAGATTACTTGCAGGCTTCTTTGGATGGTCTTGAATGCGTCCCATCTATTCCATTTGTAACCTCTTTTGAAACTAAGGAAGAGCAACTAGATTGCGCTTTAACTTGGACTGAAAACACCAGCAATATTACTGCTGAAAGTTTTGTGAATCTTATTCCAACTATTGGTGGAGGAACCCATGTTAATGGCCTAAGATCTGGACTGACTGATGCCCTTAAAGAATTCTGTGAATTTAGAAATCTTATTCCAAAAAATATTAAGCTGACTCCCGACGATGTTTGGCAAAGAATTGCTTATGTTCTCTCAATAAAAATTTTAGATCCCCAGTTTTCAGGCCAAACAAAAGAAAGACTCTCCTCAAGAGAGTGCGCTTCATTTGTTTCTGGTGTCGTTAAAGACTCTTTTAGTTTATGGCTCAATCAGCATACCGATATCGCTGAAAAAATTGCTGAATTAGCCATCCTTAATGCTCAGTCAAGATTAAAAACTGCTAAAAAAGTTGTCAGAAAAAAAATTGTAAGTGGGCCGGCTCTCCCTGGTAAGCTTTCAGATTGCACGAGTTCAGACCTTGAGCAAACAGAAGTTTTCTTAGTTGAGGGTGATTCGGCTGGAGGCTCAGCAAAGCAAGCAAGAGACAAGAATTATCAAGCAATACTTCCTCTAAGAGGTAAGATTCTTAATACGTGGGAGGTTGACTCATCACAAGTTCTTGCTTCAAATGAAATTCATGACATCAGTATTGCAATTGGTCTCGAGCCAGATAACAATGACCTATCTGGACTGAGGTATGGAAAGGTCTGCATCTTGGCTGATGCTGACTCAGATGGCCTTCATATTGCGACATTAATTTGTGCGCTCTTTGTTAAACATTTTCCTAAATTAGTTAGCCAAGGACATGTCTATGTTGCAATGCCTCCGCTTTATAGAATAGATGCAGGAAAACAGGTTTTTTATGCCCTTGATGACAAAGAAAAAGAACAGTTTGAAGCAAGACTTTTAAAAGAGAATAAACGTCAAAAAATTCAGGTTCAAAGATTTAAAGGGCTAGGTGAGATGAACCCCAAGCAACTTCGAGAAACTACTATGCAGCCGGATACTCGAAGACTTATTCAGCTCACTCTAAACCACCCTCTTCAAATTGCTGAAACAATGGACATGCTCCTTTCAAAAAAAAGAGCCTCAGATCGAAAATCTTGGCTGGAAACAAAGGGCAATTTGGCTAATGTCTAAGGCCATTATTCTTCTCTCAGGAGGTTTGGATTCAACTACTGTCCTTGCTCTAGCTAAAGAGGACGAATTTGACTGCTATGCTCTTAGTTTTGATTATGGTCAAAAACAAAGATCGGAGTTAGAATCTTCAAAAAAAATTGCAAATAAATTTAATGTCACAGAGCATCGCATTATGCAAATATCACTAAACGACATTGGCGGCTCAGCTTTAACGGATAAAAATATCAATATACCCAAATATTCTGATAGTAATGAAATCCCTGTTACATATGTACCTGCAAGGAATACCATATTTTTATCTTTTGCATTGGCTTGGGCTGAAGTGATTGATTGTCAAAATATTTTTATTGGAGTAAACGCTCTCGATTATTCTGGCTACCCCGATTGCAGACCAGAGTTTATTAAAGCTTTTGAAGATATGGCAAACCTTGCCACCAAGCAATCAGTTGAAGGCGGTCAAATTAATATTAAGACTCCTTTAATCAATATGACAAAAGCACAGATTATTCAAAAAGGGCTTAGTCTTGGAGTTAATTATTCAGAAACAATAAGCTGTTATGATGCCAATGAAAATGGAGAGGCGTGTGGTGAATGTGATGCCTGCGTCCTTCGAAGAAATGGTTTTAATAAAGCCAAAGTCAAAGACCCAACCAATTATCAATAAATATTTAAAATTTAACGCTATTTAGTGTTTTTTGAAGATAAAATGTACACTTTTAAACAATTTAAGGATTTAACTCAAAATGAGTATTGAAGATAGAGTGCGAAAAGTTGTAAGTGAGCAGTTAGATGTTAGTGGTGAAATTGACAATAATGCCTCATTTATTGATGACTTAGGGGCGGATTCACTTGATACTGTTGAACTTGTAATGTCACTTGAAGAGGAATTTGATACTGAAATTGCAGATGAGGAAGCTGAAAATATTACAACTATCCAACAAGCGATCGACTATATTACCGCAAATACGTAATATTCTTCAAAAAATTGATTAAGGCGTTTACTTTATAAGGGTAACACGCCTTTTTTTATGCTTTTTTTTAATTTTTTTTCCTAGGCTATTTAAATCTATTATGAGCAAAAGAAGAGTTGTAATCACAGGACTTGGAATTGTATGTCCAGTTGGAAATAATGTTGAAGATGCTTGGAAAAATATCCTAAATGGGGTTTCTGGAATATCTTTAATAGAAAATCTTGATACCGAGGCACAAGCGGTAAAGTTTGGTGGCGCTGTAAAAAATCTTGATGTTTCTGAATATTTAAGCCCAAAAGAAGCCAAAAAAATGGATATTTTTATCCATTATGGTATGGCAGCTGGAATACAAGCGTTTGAAGATAGTGGACTCGAGGTTAACGAATCCAACGCTGAAAGGATAGGTGTTGCAATTGGTGCGGGTATTGGCGGCATTTCAACTATAGAAAAAACAGCTGATCTTTTTCGTGAAAAAGGACCAAAAAGAATCTCGCCCTTCTTTGTACCCTCCTCCATCATAAATATGGTCTCAGGAAATATGTCAATCAAATATGGCCTTAAAGGCCCAAATTTTGCCATTGTGACTGCTTGCACTACGGGAACTCACAATATTGGAGACGCATCAAGAATTATTGAATACGGGGACGCTGATGTGATGATTGCTGGAGGCACAGAAATGTCATCAACTAATTGTGGGCTTGGAGGCTTTGCAGCTGCTCGCGCCTTATCAACAAGAAATGATGACCCGCAAACTGCTTCTAGGCCTTGGGATGTTGATAGAGATGGCTTTGTCCTGGGAGATGGTGCTGGAGTTGTTGTTCTCGAGGAGTACGAGCATGCAAAAAAACGTGGGGCTCGAATCTATGGTGAACTTTCTGGATATGGAATGAGTAGTGACGCTTATCACATGACGCTTCCATCAGAAGGCGGTGAAGGAGCCGCAAGATGCATGAAGAACGCTATCAATAATGCCGGCATCAATCCTGACCAACTTGACTACATTAATGCTCATGGCACATCAACACCCGCTGGAGATATTGCTGAGACTGATGCTGCCAAGCTTGCACTCGGATCTCACTCGAAAAATATCGTTATGAGTTCAACTAAGTCTATGACTGGCCACTTATTAGGAGCTGCTGGAGGCATTGAGGCGGTGTTTACTGCCTTGGCAATAAGAGATCAAATAGCTCCTCCAACCATTAACATATTTAATCAAGACCCTAAGTGTGACCTTGATTACGCGGCCAATGAGGCGAGAGAAATGAAGATAGATCACGCGATTTCTAATTCGTTTGGATTTGGCGGAACTAACGGCTCAATACTGATTTCAAAAGCACCCTAGAGAAGCTTTATTCTTCCTCAAGAATAATTGCCGCTGCATCAGAAAGCTCTGAATTTGGAATAATATTTTTAACAATATTAAAGATTCTTTTTGCACCATTGGTAACGCTATTAAAGGCTTCTTTTTTGTTGATAATTATTTGCCAACTATTGTCAGTAGATTTAAAGTCAAATGCACCTCCTATTATTGCTAGGGCAAGGATGGCACCAAGTAGATATTTAATCATGCTTTATTCAATCTCCAAACTTAATGTCATATTTTACCAACATTAGGAACATCAAACTAAAATTCCCGATACTTTCAAAAGCCCCTCTATTTTAGGACGACTCCCTCTAAAATTAATGTATTGCTCCATGAAATCAAGGCTACCCCCAACTTCGAGAATTTGAACTCTAAAATCACTGGTTGACTGAGAACCAATACCCCCATTTTCTTTAACATACTCATAGGCGTCAGCAGAGAGCACTTCGGCCCATTTGTAGCTAAAATATCCTGCAGCATAGCCACCACTAAATATATGCGAAAAGGCGTTTAGAAAACGATTCTCTTTAACAATTGGTAGCAACGAAGTTTTTTTCCTAACTTCTTTAAGAATGTCATAAGTATCAACATTTGAGATATGAGTTTTAATATCCCACAGAGCAAACTCACACTGCCTTAACATCTGCAACCCTGACTGGAAGTTTTTCGAATCAATTACCTTAAGAAATAATTCATCAGGAAGCTTTTCACCAGTCTTCCAGTGGCCTGATATCTGGTTAATTACTCCTCTTTCGTAACAAAAATTTTCCATATATTGGCTTGGCAGCTCAACACCATCCCAAGGGACTCCATTTATCCCAGCAGCACAAGGAAATGGAACTTTTGTTAATAGATGATGAAGTGCATGCCCAAACTCATGAAAAATAGTGACAATTTCATCAAAGTCAAATAGCGCCGGCTTACCCTGGGAAGGTGAATTTAAATTACAGACAACAAAAGCAACTGGTAGTGAATCTTTATAGAGACCTTGATAATCTGACATCCATGCACCTCCACGCTTATTTTCCCTTGCGTAAACATCCAAATAAATCCTTCCAATAAGGCCATCACTATCTGTAAGCTCAATAACCCTTACATCACTGTGATATGTGACTTCATCAACAATATTTAACTCAATCCCATAGAGTTTTTGTATAGTGTTAAACAACCCATTAAACACACTCTCTTCTGGAAAATATGGCTTCAAGTCAGAGCTCTTGAAATTAAATTTCTTCTGTTTTAATTTCTCTGAGTAATACATTAAATCCCATGGCATTAACTCATGGCCAGCAAAACTTTGAAGTTCATTTAATTCAGATCTTGCCTGCGGCAAGGAAAGCTCAATAAGCTTTTCAAGAAAATCTATCACTGCTTCTGGAGAATCAACCATTTTTGATTCAACAGAGTACTGTGCATAATTTGAAAATCCTACCAGCTGAGAGAGCTCTGACCTTAGTTCTAAGATTTCATCCATTATTTTGCGATTATCAAACTCCTTCGAAGTAATTCCAACATCAGAAGCTCTCGAAATATAGGCTTTGTAGACCTCCTCTCTCAACTCCCTATTATCAGCATATGTCATTAAATCAATGTAAATAGGAACTTGAAGATTAATCTCATAATTATCTCCAGCTCTAACTTTGGATAGTTCAGACTCACTAAAGCCTTTAAGAGCGTTTTCTGATACTACCTTTTTCCAAGAGTTAGTCGCCTGAAGAACATTTTTCGAGAATTTATTACTTAATAAACTCAGTTGCTCCTTAATCTCTTTGAAACGAGAGGATTTTGCCCCATCTAGTGCAACTCCAGAGAGCTCAAAACTGCGAAGGGATTCTTTTACAATATGCTTTTGTTGCTCATTTAATTTAGTATCTTTAACTCTTATAAAAGCCTGGTATAGCTCTTTATTAGCTCCCAAATCACTGTAGTAATTTGAGATTAAAGGTAGTGTTTTTTCATACTGCTTATTAAAGTCATCATTAAACATCACTGAATTAAGATGAGAATTAACACTCATCTCTTTTCCAATATCATGCTCCGCCTCATCAAGGACATCAACCACACTCTCCCAATCTGAACCTTGGCTTGCAAGATTAGATTTAGTTTGACCCGCATTAATTGACTCAGCAATGCCTTGGACGATGTCTTTAGGCTCAAAATTAGGAGAATGGTTGTTTTTCATTTGGAGGTGAATTGAATAAAATTACATTTTAAGTTAAAGGACAAAAATGTCTATGAATTTTAGGCGTTGTTTAAAAAAAGATTAGGTGAAGTTAAATATCTTGCCTGTTTTGGATTATGACTTCATAACCCTCCTCTTCGGGTTCGTCATCAACCATTTCAGGCGGAAAGCCAACACCAAGAACTTCAACATTCGCTCTTTCTTCAAGTCTTTTAATAATATTTGGAGACAGTTCTCGAGAACCATAACGTTTTTCACCATCCTTAAATATATCAACAATCATTGGTGCAACTTCTAAATTAAGTCCTTTTCGTTGTGCAAGATCATTGAAAATACCTACATCTTTGGAGACTAAATCCATTGAGAAACTTATATCTCTACTTCCATTCAAAATCACCTGTGACTCTGTTTCATGAACAAATGAGTTTCCTGAGGAGGCTTTGATTGCTTCATAGGTTACGTTCATATCCATGCCCAAAACCTTCATCGTGGTAAGCGCCTCTGAAACAGAAACAAGGTTAACTGTAGCAAGATAATTGGTCATTACTTTTAAAGTTGATGCAGTCCCAAGATCACCAGTATGCAGAACTCTTCGCCCCATAGTTTTTAAAATTGGTAGAGCTTTTTCAAAAGCCTCACGTTTGCATCCAGCAAATATTGAAATGTTTCCTGTATCAGCTCTATGACAACCCCCAGATACAGGGCAGTCGACTGGCAAAGCACCTGCTGATTCAACTAGTAAACCTATTCGTCTAATTTCAGCTTCATCAGTTGTGCTCATCTCTAGCCAAATCTTGCCATGGCTTAGGCCTGCTATGATGCCATTTTTTGACTCCATAACCTCTGAGCAAGCTTGAGGCGAAGGAAGGCAAGTTATAACAATATCGCAAAGCTCAGCCATTTCCTTTGGAGAACCAATTGTCGATGCTCCTCGTGATACAAATTCATTAACTAAAGAATCGTTTAAATCTATAACTGTAAGATCAAAACCATTCCTTAAAAGACTGCCAGCAAGCTTGCCTCCTGCATTGCCTAGGCCAATAAATCCTACTTTCATGTAATTCTCCTAATTGCTTGATTCATCATCAACATAATAAGGCTTTTGATCCATTGAAAGATGAAGCTTTTTTCCTTTGTATGGAGAGTTTGACTCCACAACTTCAAAATTCAATTCAATACCTAAGCCCGGCTTAGCTGACGGAATTATGTTTCCATTATTCCAATTTATTGACTCAGTTAGAACTTCAGCATGAAAGCCTCCCCAAGTCATAATACTTTCCATTATTAAAAAGTTAGGTGTTGCAGTAGAGAGCTGAATGCTCGCTGCAGCTCCAATAGGGCCGTTATACAAGTGCGGTGCAATTTGGGCATAATAAACCTCTGCAATACTTGCAATTTTCTTTGCTTCAAGAATTCCACCTACTCGGCCTAGATTCATTTGAATGATTGAGGCTGCATTATTTTTTAAAACATCAAAAAATTCATACTTTGTGGTCAGCCTTTCACCCGTTGCAACTGGAATTTTAGTTTTTTTAGCCACCTGAGCCATTGCACTTGATTGACCAGGAGGAACTGGCTCTTCAAACCAAAGAGGATCAAACCTTTCGAGTCTTTTTGCAAGTCTAATGGCAGATGAAGGTGCAAGCTGACCATGAGTCCCAATAAGGATATCGCATCGATCCCCTACAGCCTCTCTAATTCTTTGACAATAGCTCTCGCTATGCTTTAACCGACTCAGAGATATTTGATGTCCAGAGTATGAAGAATAGGGTCCAGCTGGATCAAACTTAATGGCAGTAAAGCCTTGTTGCATTAATTCGATAGCAGACTGGGCACCAAGCTCTGGATCTTCATAATTCAGTTCACCATTGTTATCCTTTGGATACAAATAGGTATAAGAGCGCAACTTTTCATGAACCTTTCCCCCTATAAGCTCATAAATTGGTTTATTTGCCTCTTTTCCAATTATGTCCCAGCAAGCCATCTCAAGACCACTTAAAACCCCCATCATGGTTAAATCAGGCCTCTGAGTATAGCCACTTGAGTAGCATTCACGATAGAAGCGTTCGACGTGATGAGGATCATGACCTTTGAGATACCTTTCAAAAACGTCGCTAACCCCCTTGACAACAACTTCGGGATGAAAAGATGCTGAATAAACCTCTCCGATACCTAATATTCCACATTTGGTCTCTATGGATAGAAAAATCCAATACATGCCGCCGATATGGGGCTCTGGTGTTGCGACAATGTATGTATTTAATTTCTCTACTTGCATCTAAGATAAAGATAACTTCAGGATGAGTTAATTTTTATACGGATTCAATCTAAGAATCAAGTTATATTTGCATTAACTAGAAAAATTAGTAATTTAATTCTCTCTTGGGCTTTGTGAGACGTTGTAATTTTTTCCAATTTGAGTCAATCCAAACACTGGCATTACTTGATTTTAAGGGTTTTTTGCCAATAACAGAATCAGCCATTTTTTCAGCTAGCATTATTGTTGGTCCATTTAAATTACCATTTGGAATAGTTGGAAAAACTGATGAGTCAATAACTCTTAGGTTATCTATCCCAATTACCTGACCATCACTGTTCACAACAGCCATTGGATCATTGGATGAGCCCATCTTGCAGGAACATGAGGGGTGATAAGCACTCTCAACATTTGCTCTCACCCATGCATCTATCTCATCATCACTTTTAACCTCAAGACCAGGACTAGCCTCTCCGCCATTAAATTCATCGAGAGCAGGTTGGCTGAGAATCTCTCTTGTTAGTCTTATACAATCTCTCCAGTCTTGACGATCCTCCTCAGTCTCTAAGTAATTAAAAATAATTGAAGGCTTTGAAGAAGGGTTTGAGTTTTTTATTCTTACATTTCCTCGACTGCTCACTTTATTCACTCCTGCATGGACTTGGTAGCCATGCCCTTTCATTGCGGCGTTTCCATCGTAGCGCATTGCAGCTGGGAGAAAGTGATATTGAATATTTGGCCACTCTATACCGGCCCTAGATCTAATAAAGCCACAAGACTCAAAATGGTTTGTGGCTCCCAATCCTGTTTTAGCAAGTATCCATTGCACACCAATGAGACCTTTACTAAATAAGTTTAATTTACTATTAAGAGTAATAGGTTTTTTACAGTTATATTGAAAGTAAACTTCAAGATGATCTTGAAGATTCTCACCTACACCAGGCAATTCATGCACTACCTCAACACCCGCATTATTTAATACTTGTTTTGGTCCAATACCAGACAATTGAAGAAGTTGTGGTGAGCCGATAGAGCCTGCACAAAGCAAGACCTCTTTTTTTGCTTTTATAGTTTTTTTTCTTCCACTAACTGAATACTCAACTCCAGTAGCTTTTTTATTTTCAAGAATTACTCTTTCAACAAGAACGCCAGTTATTATCTCAAGGTTTGGCCTTTTTATTACCGGCTTGATGTAAGCATTTGAGGTTGAAGAGCGAACACCGTTGCCAACTGTCATATGCATAGGTCCAAAGCCCTCTTGCTGCTGACCATTGTAATCATTAGTTTCTGGATAACCTGCCTCCTTACCAGCATTTATAAATGCCTTATATAAGGGGTTAAGCTTCATGTTATTTCCATTTGAAATGGATAAAGGGCCACTTCCACCTCGGTATTCATTTTCTCCTTCATGCCAAGTTTCACAGCGCTTAAAGTAAGGCAAGCAGTCTTGATATGACCACCCTTTGGCACCATGCTCTTCCCACTGATCAAAATCTTTAGCATGACCTCGAACATAAACCATGCCATTAATTGAGGAAGAACCTCCCATCACTCTCCCCCTAGGGCAATGCATTTTTCTATTATCTAAAAAAGGTTCAGGTTCAGTATGAAACTGCCAAGCAAATTTATCAGTATTCATAGGATATGAAAGTGCTGTAGGCATTTGAATCATAATGTTTTTGTCACTGCCTCCATTTTCAAGAAGGATGACATTATGTTCTCCTGATTCACTCAACCTATTCGCCAAAACACAGCCAGCTGAACCTGCTCCTACAATAATAAAATCGTAATTATTCATAATATCTATAACTCATAATTTTAATAAGGGCTATCGACATT
>ENA-OWPI01002663-OWPI01002663.1-marine-metagenome-genome-assembly--contig:-NODE-2663-length-16320-cov-7.153605_pt1 | contig 16320 bp, 10 predicted proteins | sample MGYA00238138_ERZ651775 | MGnify/ENA primary metagenome ERZ651775 (study PRJEB26906, sample SAMN06265043) | marine metagenome | isolation source: Helgoland LTER site | place: Germany:Helgoland, sampling...
TATCGTGTTAGTGGAGAGATATCACGAGCATCGGCGTTGTTTATTTGTCAAATTATATTATATTGGCCTAACTGACTTTTTTTGACTTTTTTCCGACTCTGGAGCCCCATCCCTGATACCTTCCCGGAAAAAAATAAATGCATCTAAGCACCGATTTTCGTTTCCCCCCCTTTATTTTTTATTTTTTTATCACTATTAACAGGATAATTGTTTATCCGACGGAATTTTTTAGTGTTCTAATCGTTGATTTGTCAACTTATCTGGCCGTCATGGGCAATAAACCAATGAAACCCGAAAACTTCGATACGGTAATCCCCTCTAAGTCCCGAAAGACTTTGAAACGACAATGGTCTTTGGATAATGACAGATTTAAATAGTAAAAAGCGGCGGTTATTGTTGAAACACGCAGAGGAAGGTGTGAATGGAGGTACGAAGTGGAGGGTTAAGTCAAACATTAAAATCGCGTCCGGTTTTTCTTTATAACCACACCTTTTTCTTATGGGCCCCTTATATGCATTTATTATAATGACAGATTTAAATAGTAAAGAGCGGCGGTTATTGTTGAAACACGCGGAGGAAGATGTGAATGGAGGTACGAAGTGGAGGGTTAAGTCGAATGTTTAAATCGCGGCCGTTTTTTTCTTAAAATCACCCCTTTTTCTTAGAAGCATTTATTTTTTTCCGGGAAGGTAAGAACCTTGAATTGGGTGATTTCGTGAACAAAAATTAAAAAGACATATGGTAATGGAATTGAAGGTCTGGTAGGATACATATTGAAATTTGTGTGAAACGTAAGGAGCGACTTGGGTGATAAGTAAATTGAATCTCTTGAAGTTTTTTTGGAAACAAACAAAAATTAGGTCAAGATTCCCTTGGTGCAGACCACCCACGGCGAAGGCGCGTTAGGGTTAGAGCTGAAAGCGTTCTCGATCATCTTCGAGCGGTGGATGTCATCGATTGACCAAACGCCTTGGCGGAACTCTTCGCGCAGCTTCTCCATGCGGTTCTCGATGCGCTTTTCCATATTTTCAGCGTCCTGGTCGTGAAGGGCCGGGTGGTCGCAGAGAGGCCGCAGCTCGAGGGGCTCCATGTAGTTTTTTTTGCGGTAGATGTTGTCCAGGCGGAAGAGGGCGTAGGCGTTGATAGCATTTGTCACCTCGACGTTAGCGTTCGCGACGGGAGAGTGATCAACTGCGTGGCTGATGAGGCCGCCGCCGCCGCGCTTGCGCACGTAATCATTGAAGAAGGGCTTTGAGAGCAGCTCCTCGGAAAATCGATCATCATTCTTAGTGAAGAAGTAGCGCTGGTCGGTGACAAAGAAGATGGGGTACTCTGCGTTCTTCACCAACATCGCATATACAAACTTGGACGATGTGAGGTCGCTCCCTTGGACATTGCGGATGCAGATGCACTGGGCAGACTCGCCTTTGAAGTCGTTGAACTTCTCGGCTGTGGAGTATTCCAGTAAGTGCTTCAGGATGGCGGTGTTAGTATGCAGCAGGAAAACGAGCTCGTTCTCGGGCACCTTCGCGAAGCCGTTTTCGTTTAGGGACTCGTTTAATTGGTCTTGCTGGTTCTGATTGCTATTTCTTCCTTTACTATACTTTTTCGTGTAGCCGGGATTTGAGTTTGGCAGCGAGTCGATAATGCCTATGTCCAACAACTCATCGATGGGGGGGAGGATAACTAACGTAGAGGTCTTTGGCATTAACCGGTTACCTTGAAAACTCGCCTTATACTTGTCCTTGTCATAGTCAGGGATCTCCATTTTGAAGGCCTCGGTCATCGTCATTTCATTAAATGTCATAACCTCACCCGTGCGTATGGTGATTATCCTGAGGTTTGAGAGGAGGGCCGTGAATGCGGGTTCTAAGGTGACCTTGCAGCCAAGCTGCAGCACGGGGTCAAAATGTTCATCACAGAAGCGGCCATATGACGAGGGCTTTAACAACCATACGAACTGCGCGTAACAAAAGCATGCATGCCAATTTTTTCTCATCCAGGGTGTGATTTCCCCTTCCGCCAGCCAGCGCAAATGCCGTTCCCGCCATTCCTCCAGATTTTTTGAGTTAGGCGTAAGGAGAGCCCTTTGGGCTTTCTGATCTGCAGCCTCCTCGGCAATCTCCTTCTCCCTCTTGAGGATTGCTTTGACGAGCTGGTGCTTTGCGCCCATACCCAAAAAGTTGTTTAGCCTCGGGACTTGGATATTTCGTGCATGCTGTAGAAGTGGGCCAGATATGCCTAAGTGATCCATCGCAAACAGTTCTGCAAAGCGCTCAGGGTCCTCTTGGTTCTCTGCCACAGGAGCTTGCTCCTCGCCGTAAAGGATAGTAATCTTCCTCTTCCGATTCGAAGTCCTCACAACAACTTCTGAGACCTCCTTCTCCTCCGCCATTCGTTCTATATAGATGACAATGCTTGTGTCTTTGCGTGGGCAATTTTTATTGTTAGTCGCATTTTTTAGGGGATAAAACCGCAACGAGGGCAGAACATACGGTATCAGAAACAGATTTTCAGGTTTAAAAGAAAGTACTACCCCCACAAGATGACTATTAGCTCTCACTATCCACGTTCAGGAAATAGTGGGCTGACCAACAAGGGCCTCGTGCTGGTCTCACACAACACAATCGCGGTCAACATCGCACATCCAGACGGATGACTCTTCGGTGAAGCCTGGTTCGCCATACAAACAACATTTACATGACACCAGTGTAGCAACGCCCACTCTCAAAACAACGCCTTTTGGCTGACTTTGTCAAGGCCAACCACGACAAGGGGTTTGCGATTACACAATATCAATGAAACACAATATGATCATTGTCGTAATATCGCCGTTCGCACATTTTTGTAGCGCTAAAATTGTCTGTACGTACCGAAAATAGAAGGTGAGCTGAGAGCTTCGCTCTTTTTGCTGGGCCGTGGGGAGTGAATTTCTTAAATACCATCAGGACAAAATTCTGATATTATCGTACTGCTACCGCACGCAGTAGTATCGAGAATCACTCAGCAACGCGGTGAATCATTCAAATCCTTCTTCTCGTCCACAAGTAGCATCGAACACATTTTCTTGTCTTCAGAAGACACTAAAACCTCAAGGAACAAAACCAGGCCGGGGGATGTGCAATGCGCGAGAGCAATCTGCTCGTAGAAGAAACATGCTCGGGGACACAGATGGACGAGGTAGATGGATAGAGAATGACCCGTCTACAACCAAACAAAAAAATTGTTGTGGAATTGTTCGGGTAACCAATTTTTTCAAAATTGAATAAGTCTGTTTCAAAAAAGGAAATTTGAGAATTGAAAGGTTTATTTCCGATTATTTTCTTACATGGAGACCATGGTGTGAATTGATTTTAATTCCAAATCTCAAATCTAGACGGGACCCAATAACCAACTCTCTCTGATTATCGACCATGATGAAACCCAAGAGTACATCGGATATGGTGAAGGAGTCGAAGGGCCAAGATTACCTGGGTGATATCATGGACATTTGCAGTGAAGATTTGATCAAACGGCACAACAACTACAACTATCCCGTGTCATCCCGAGGGAGTGATCATGGTGACGGTAAAAATCTCCTCGTTGATGATATGGGCTCCCCGATTTCCTCCCCAACTTCTACCAGGCCGCCGACAAACGCCTCCTCCAAAGCCCCGCCACTCACCCCTCGTCAATTCCTCGACACTTTTAACGCTACGGAAATCCCATCCCTCGAGGATGCAATGGACCAAGAGGGAGAAATCAACTACAAGAAGTATATTTCAACTTCTATCCACGAGCAAGTCGGGGAGAACGTCCGAGAGTGGTACAAAAATTCAGGCGGACCGCCCCCTGATGCGGAACTTCCCTTTAGTCGCTGCGTTGTCTGTACCTTACCCTTTGGGTCCTGTGTCCACACGCGTGATTGGCTGCAGTACACTGCCCCAGAATCAATGGCAAAATCGAGGGGAGAAAGGACGGATGACAATAACGATACCTTCGACCCGACGAGCGCGCTGTTGGGGGACATGGAAGATGTCTTGGCTGTGGGCAAGGATGAGCTTCACAGCGAGCTGAAGAAGGGCATCCGGACCAAGGCTCTGCCCCTGACCTATATATCCAACATGCACTGGACAAAGGTTCTGCCGCCGCCGGCTGACAATATCAACGGCAACGAGCTTGACATATCTTCCCCTCCGGCCCAAGGCGGGAGCACGGCCCTAGAAATACACAATAGCGCAGGGCAGCCGCATCTGGTCGTCTGCGGAGGGATTCGATATCCCAACAATGGAGTTTTCCATGCCTACAGCTCCACCCTAATTGGGAGCAAGCAGGTTGGAATATACGAGGACAGGGTTTTTCGTGTACTCGATGGTACAACTGACGTGGCACGTTGCAACGGCCGGCAGCCAGGAAATAGATGCGCCACGCGATTGTGCTGTGGCATTGCCCGGGCGAGAAATGTGGACCTTCGGAGGCCGGCAAGAGGGTGGTGTGTGCAGCGACGAGATACACATCTGGAATTTCGACAGTGCGAAGTGGAGAAAAGTACCTATTGATCGGGAGGTGAATAGAATACCTGCACCTCGTTTCGGGGTGAGCTGCGCGTTCGTTCCGTCGGAGGGAAAAGAGGGCGGAGTGGTCCTTTTCGGAGGACGGGATGGTCGGGACAACTTCGGGGATTTGTGGATATTTGACCTCCACGATAAGAAATGGAGCGATCCGGTGTGCATCGGCTCACCCCCCGCTCCCCGTCACGGCCACACAATACTCTCTGTGGCAGATGATAAAATTTTGGTAATGGGCGGATGCTGTGTCAGCCCCTTTGCGGAGACGGGAACGCCAGACAATATTGACGATCTGGATGATCAGCTCGCTTTGGCCACTAAGCGCGTTGCAGAGTGCTACGAGCTCGAAAAGGCAGAGAGCATTGCGGCGGGAATTGTAATTGAAAGCGAGGCGGACTTTATTAACTGGAAGCAAATAGCGCGTCTGAGTGCTCAAGCATCTGCCGCAATCGCAAAGCGGGAGAAGGATACCAACGACGCCGAGAACGACCTAAATATTTTACTCCAGGAGAGAGCTGCTGCTATCCACTGGGCCAAAATGAACGCCGAGCACGGCCGCGCCTATGTGAAGGGAGTTCACGACCACAAATACATGGACGTGGTCTTGTTGGACATAACGACAAAAGTTTGGATGGAGCCTACGGCCCCTCCATGCACTGGCAAGTTGCCGCTCGCCAGGATGAACCACACGGCAGTCAACATTGCCGGAAAAATTATTGTCGTGGGGGGTTGCAGTCCCACGACGACGAGGGTGACGCTCAGTGATAATGACGTTCATGTGTTGGATATCGAGAGCTGGAAGTGGACGATACCGGCAGTAGAGGACACACCATACGCGATGCTACCGACGCTCAACTCCGCAAGGACGGCGGTTCGGAGGGCTGACAGGATGCTCGAAGACGAGCTGGGCAGTGCCAGGTCGAGGGGCATACCGGGGGGGCGGAGCTTAGAGGTGGCTGAAGCAGAGGCCGTGTCCAAGGTGTGCAAGTGGCGGTTACGTACTTTGCAAGAGCAGTGCTCCTTGTTGCAAGATCCCCCTGGCAGCAGATACGGCCACGCCACCGTTGCGATGGGCCAAAGGTTGTACTTCATCGGTGGTTTTGAGATCGATCACGCAGTGGGTAGCGGGTTAGATATGATTGTACTGGATCTAGAGCAGCCCGATGAACGTGAGCGGCGTCTGAGGGAAGAGTTCCACGCCAAGCTGGAGCGTGAGCGCCGAATTCAAGAATTTGAAGAAGAGCAGAGGAGGAAGCAGAAGGAGTACGAAGACAGGGTTCGCAAGGAGGCAGAAATGAGGAGAGAGGCCGAGGAGACGAGGAAGATGGAGTTCGAGGACATGCTTTCCCGGCTGCCCCCGAAAACATTCGCACCGACCGTTAAATTAAAGTATGCCAACAAACACACAATTTGGTTGCAATGGGACCGGGTAACGAAGAATAGCGAGGGAAATTATCTCGGGCCAAACGACGTTGTTTACAATCTATTTGCCAGGGGTGGATTTGTGGCTTTGGAAGTAGGCATGGAGGTGTTCGCCCAATATGTTGGGACCGAGAAAGAAAAAAAGAAGATGGGGATCGACGACGATGACGCCGCGAGTATTGCGAGTGCGAGTTGGGCTGGTTTAGGCGGCGGCAGCATCATGAGTGGGAGTATCGATGATTTGAGCGTGGCGAGCGCAGAGCCAAGCGTCGGTGGAATGAGCCAGATTGGACAATTCTACCCCGGTAAGATAATCAGAGACTTCGGAAGTGGGCAGTTTTATGTGCACTACGAAGTCGGGGGCAAGGAAAAAGTGCCTCGATGGAGGATTCTCCCCCGCAAGATACCCGAATGGGAACTCGTTTACAGCGGAACGGGATTGACCTACGCATACGAGAGTTCCATTCCCGATTTTGTTCTCGAAAGGGAAGTCGGGATCACAGTCAATGTCGAGTTTGTGCTCCAGACGGTCGGAACGGAGTTCCCCATAGAGGAACCATCTCTCCATGGTGAACAAGTATCCTTCGCCACCATTAACCGAGATGGAGCCGTCAAAACTTTTTACCAGCTCATGGAGGAGAAGAAAGAAAGAGATTCATCGGTCGGTGACGGTGATACGGAAATCGTCGAGAGCAGGACAAAGAAGAAGCTCAGAGAAGCAGTAAAAACAGATTATGGAGTCATAGAGAGCTGGCAAAATGGACAGGTTGTCGAAGGAAGAGGAGTCGGAAATGATTACGTGTGAGTGTGATGTCAAAACAGCCCGCGCGCTGACAGCTGAACTGACATTTCCGATTGGGTTTAGATAAAAAAAACAGCGATAAAAACATGAAAAGTGTGTGTAGTAGCAAAACGTTTTTTTTGTTGACTTCGTTGTTGTTGTTGTCGTTGTCGTTGTTGTCGTTGTTGTCGTAGTTGTCGTAGTTGTCGTTGTTGTCGTAGTTGTCGTCGTTGTCGTCGTTGTTTAACTTGGCTAATGGTTTCAAGGAACGTTATGAAAGAAAAGAATCTGACAGAATTTGATGTCGCCACTCTGGGTCCAGCACCAACGCAACTTCTTCCGCGCTTAGATCCATATCCCAGTCGACCTTCCAGTCATCGATGTGTTCCAGCGCAGCCTTTAACGGTACATATTGAAGGTTTTCAACATGGCAATTCAGGGTATCGCCGTCAAGGAAGCGTACGAAGGTCTGCTGCTCTCTCCATTTGGAGAGAATGGATGTCGTGAGCGCGCAGGACATGGTTATGATGGGTCACGGTGGTATTTGATGACTTCTCTCCTACCAATTGTAAAAGTAAAACGAGGATAAAAAGATTTGGTCAGGCATCAAAACAAAAAGAGCGGTCGGGGGGGGAGAGTTGTTGGACGGAGACAGAGACACCTGAAAAACGACACCAACTTCGACAATACCTCTCCAAAGACAGAATGGCGGTGATCATTTTTTTGCTGCTTATTCGCATGCTTCATGTCTCTGCGTTCGTCCCATACCCTGTGTACCGGAGGACGGATTTGTTTGTGCCGGTACCCATCTACCGGAACAAAGCAGCGGTGAAAACACCAACGACACTCCCTGCTCTGCCCCTCACCATTCCTCGTCTTTCCTCAATACCATCCGTAACAACGGCAACTCTCTTGATTTCTCACCTATCCTTAGTGGCAGAACGGCGGACAAAATGGGGCGCCTCACTTTCGGCTCCACTTATTACCATGGCAATTGCTCTCTTCCTGTCAAACTTTGGGGTGATACCTGTGGACTCGGTTGTCTACACTTTTTACTCTAGCACGCTGATACCTCTCTGCATCCCACTCCTGCTGTTCCAGAGCGACATAAGGGCAATCCAGCGCGCATCTAAGAGTATGCTCGTGGCCTTTTTCCTTGGAGCTGTTGGAACGGTGTTTGGCACAATTCTTGCTTCTCGACTTGTGCCCTCAGTAAGCAGGGAGATCGCGGCATGTCTGTGCGCTCGTCACATTGGCGGTGCTGTCAACTTTGTTGCTGTTGCAAACTACTTCAGCAGCAGCCTCGACAGTTCAGTATTGGCCAGCGCTATTGCGGCTGACAATGTCATTGTTGGGAGCTTTTTCATACTTCTCCTCTTTGTGAGCAGGTTTGCTCAGACGAACGATGTTGCCGGTGCAGCCGATGTTACCGGAGTAGCCGATGTTACCGGAGCAGCCGATGGTGCATTAACGAAAGGAGAGGACGAAGGCGCAGGGGACCTGCTGAGCGACATCTCCCTGGCTATCACAGTCTCAGCGAGTGTAAATTTAATCGGATTCATGATCAGTCCGAAGCTGCAAATCCCAATTGCATCGCTCTTGACGATAATATTAGCGACGACTTGGCGAGGCGCAAAGAGATTGTCGAGAGTAAGCCAACCCCTGGGAATACTCTTCGTACAGTTATTCTTCACTGGAAGCGGAGCATGCGGTTCGATAATCGATGTCATCAAAGGATCAACGACATTATTTCTGTTCTCAGGGTTGCAGATTTCAGCTCATTTTGTTTTTATGACGTTAGTAGGGAACCGAATTGGAATAAAGCTCAGAGAACTCCTTGTGGCCTCAAACGCGTGCGTGGGGGGACCAACTACTGCTGCAGGATTCGCGACGGCAAAACAATGGCGCGACCTTGTTGTTCCTGGATTGCTCGTTGGAATTGTTGGATATTCAACCGGAACTTTTTTGGGGATTTTCGTTCATGCATTGTTGTAGCTAGCATTTTGTACCCCATAAAGATTCTGAAAAATTGGGACTGCCCTGGCGGTACGGTGGGGAGGCAATCGAGGGAGAAGGGGGAGAGCTCGGCCTGCAAGCAAGGTTGACAAGGGCCGAGACGCAGAAATTCAAGACGGAATGTTTTAGAGACCCCAGACTCTTTTACTTCTTTCCGACTCCCGATGACGATGGCAACGAAGAGCTCACGGAAGCAGAGAAAGAGTACGACAGTGCCGTCGATTTATGCTGCGAGTCGCTTGATAAAATTTTCAGGCACCTAAAATCAGCAGGCGGCTTTGGGGAATTCGAGCCTGGTGACGAGGAGCGCCCCAAGCTGTCCTACTCTCTCGTCCGGGAGGAGGTCAGTAGATGGACAAATTCCATGTCCCGCGTGAAGACTATCGTCGAGAGGGAGCAGGGTTGGGTTGGTTACGGGGAGGCTGAGAGGAAAAAGAGGGAAGATATCGAGGGGAGGGCGGATGTCAAAGGGGAAGAAGACATGGACGTTGATAGTGACGACGACGACGCTAATGCACGGAGGAATAATCTCACGCCTCCACCCCCCACTTCTACCCCCAACGGAGTCCCCGTGCACAGGTATGCTCCGCTTGTCTTTCCATCTCAGGCGAAATCCTCGCCGGTGGCAAATTTGCCGAAGTGGAGCAAATTTGTGCTGCAGCTGACCTTCCTCGAGCACACTCTCAAGAAAGGTCTACACAAAACATCAGAGAATGTTTTCAGCAAAGCGCGAAAGACTTGGGTCGGTATAGCTTCCCTCGTTGTCGCATCGATTAGCGCCGGTTCGGGATCGGAAGAGGGAGTAAAGAGGCGCCGGGACCTGGTTGAAAGGGTCTGGCGTGCCGGCATTCAGCTCAGTGGAGGAGGTATGAGCGACATTAAGATTGGCAACCAGAGCGAGGATAACAAATCTCGAATCGCCCTAGAAATGAAGTTGGCCGAACTCAGCTACTGGACAGGATTCAGCGAGAAGAATACAGTGACGACGTAATGATTTTGTAAGGTTTGTCGTGAGTTTGAGTTTGTGTTGTTGCTTTTTTTTGCTTATCTTTCTTCATTTGAAACTGCTCACTTTATAACCTACATCACTCATCGTCATTAAGTTGTCATGATCGGGGAAGGCCTCAAGGTCGAAGAAAACGTTGAAGCTCAAAGATACTCTAAACCTTGCATCACCCCCCGTTGTCGAATCGCACGTCGATTCGCATGTTCCCTCCCCCAAGTCAGCGCCCTCATACCCCGGTTCGACCCGGTGTCGGAGCCAAGAAGGGAAAATAATCACCTCACCGCAAACAGGCTTCTGAGTGATCTGCTGACCTGAGAATGGACCATAAGGTCCCCTCGGATCTTCAAGCACCAAAGATCCTGACGAAGGTGGCACTTGCAGGAAAAATACTGCCGAAAGGGCGGAGTCACCGTGCAGGTGAGGTGGGTGGTGTCCGTGGGGGGTTAACACGTTGGCCCATGCAAATGACGAAAATTTCGATTTGTCAAACTCCTCTTCATCATTGCCGTCGCGTGAAGCAAGCGATGCAGGCTCCCGAAGCAGAGCTGTCAGCATTGTCTGCGAAAGCGTTAGCACGACATCTTGCAGAGACGCAAAATGAGGCGATGATTCCAAAAATCCATGATTCAAGCCTCCAGGCAGTTGGGACCGGTAGAATGAATCATTGAGAGTACCTCCTCCATCATTTTTATGTTCCCCGAACCGAGTAAAGATAGCATCCAGGAGCTCAGCATGTATTTCTACACAGGCTGCAGGCTGGACCAGGGTTCGTTGGAGAATCGGGGTTGTAAAGAACAGGCTCAGCGAATTGGACAACTCACCTCCCGCTTCTATATAACTAGGGAAAAGGGATAAGAAGAAGGTTAGAAGGGGGAGGAGCCTGCTGAGAAAGCATCGCATTGGCATGCGAGCATGCGTTACTCAGTTATTCCGTTAAATTAAGTATTAGTTGTGCAGCTCTCGGTTCGAGTGTTGGGAAAACAAATTATAGCCACTTTACTTGATGGAGATGGGGAGAGGAACTGGAAACTTTGAGCAGTGAGCGAAGTTGTCCGCCATTTATCAAAAGTTAACTCCCACTCTCATCCTTGATCGATTACAACAGTAACGCCGCACCTAGCACGACTTCGTCTTTTTCTGTCTTCTCTCAGTTCTATTGTCTCTGGGATCTTAAAACATGGCTATTAGGACCAGTTTTGACTTTCTCTCCCCTCCTGGGGGAAAGCAGGAGAACAAAGCTAAACGCGTGTGGAGGAAGTTCTCATGGGGCAGGATTGGGGGGTTGTGGAATGTGTTGACGCTACTAACCGTAATAGTACCAACCGTATCCGGGAACACGTCACCGTCACCGGGGAATTATATATCTCCTATACCAGGGGACCCTCCGACTCTGTCAGATTACAGTTATTCCTCCCCCGACGGCAGCGGTAGTAGTAATCAGGAGGGTTCTGCTTCCCTCATAGATTTAATTTCCCGTCCGGTCGACGAGGATAGTTGGGAAGTGATGGAAGGGGCTCTCGACCAACCTCCCCCGGAGATTCCTGGGCACGATATTGACGGAGGTATTACCGCCGATTCGCAGAAGATGGATAGGGACGGATCATCTTCTCCCTCCGCCCTGGATAGGGACGGATCATCTTCTCCCTCCGCCCCTATATTCTCTGACCGTGGGGGACTTAGGGGGGGCTCTCGGAATGGGGGAGATAAATCTTCACAAATTTTTGGGGACAATTACGACCCTCCGGCCATGTCGGAATACGGTCGTTCCTCGGCCAACAACGGCAACGGAGGTGATCGAAAGGGCGCAACTTCCGCCGGATATTTATTCTCCTCTTGGAATGACGAGTACAATCCCCAGGGACCGGAGGTTCCCGATTCCGAACGGCTATTCCCCCTGACGATTACCGATCGGAAACTTGACGGGAGGATGCTCTCCGGAATGGGAATGACGGTCAGTGAAGGGAACTGCGCTGTGGATGGATTTTGTTTTTCGAATCTTAACTACGGGCCTAATGAGGACTGTACCTGGGTGGTGGGGGAGGGGGTTACTGACGGGACTTTGGAATTTAGTCAGTTTAATGTCGAGTCACACTCCGGCTGCATTTACGATTACCTTCTCATCAGCGGGACCAAATACTGCGGCACAACTGCCCCGACCAACTTAGTTGTCACTGCTGGGGACGAGATCAAATGGCACTCGGATGAAAGCGAACAGCGAACAGGATTCAACGTTTGCGTCACTTTCTCTTGTACGTCAACTTGTGGAGCGGGGAGTGGATGGTAAGTAGAACGCGCTGCGATATCGTCCGTCGTCATCATGAAACGATCAACCACTCACACGACAAGACACACAGCGAATTCCCAGAGGGGGAGACCACACCGACCTGCACCTCTTGTCCCGTTGCAAAGTACAGCGACGTTTCCTCCAACAGTGCGTCCTGCACGAGCTGCGGTAGTGGGACGACGACAAGCACCGGTTCCACGTCGGCATCACAATGCATTTGCAATGTAGGGTACTACCTTGACGGATCATCTTGCACGAGCTGTGGTAGTGGGACGACAGCAAACAGTGGATCGACCTCGGCTTCCGATTGCATCTGCAACGATTTTTTTTACTTCTATAAGGAATTATGCCGCGTTCAGTGCGAGCCGCCGCTCATATCCTCCCCCGACGGGTTACAGTGTGTGCGCGCAGTGCGGTGCAAACCCGACGAGTTCTTTGACAAGGGAGAGATAGTATGCAAGGAATGCAACCAGCTGACGTCGTGGCTCTATGTGATTGCCGCAGCAGCATCTTTTGCTGTTTCAGCCTATGTCGTCTATCGCTTCTCGGCAAGCAGGAGGTCCCTGTTTCTGCTCAAGGTGTCGACGACGTTTTTCCAGCTCGCTCAGCTGACGACGCTAGTCAACATAAACTGGCCTGACTTTATCAGGTGGTCGATCCCATTCAGTTTCCCTTTCAGTGGTTCACAGTGCATCGCCGGATCCATCGGCTGGACACAATGGTATACATTCTATGCAAGTATTTATGTGCCAGTGCTGGGGATGGGCTTTTACTCGTCAAGGTCTTCACCCAGTAGCAGAAGGAGATTATGGATGTTTATATTCTTGATGACAGTGACAGCATTAGCAATTAGCGGGAATTGGATCTTGCTGGTAATCTTTGTTGTGGTTGTTTTCTGTTATCTGTGTTGCTTGGCAGACGGAAACATCGATAATGAAATAATACAGCACGACACCACCCCCACCACCACCACCACCACCAACAACAACAACAACAACAATAACAAGGGAGCCGATGTTATTATTTTCTTCCTGCTAATGTGGTATTCTCCCCTACTACAGGTATTTGGCTCAGTTTATGACTGCTTTGAGGAAGAAGATCTCGGCTGGGTCTTGGTGTCAGATCCCAATGTATCCTGTGAAGCGGGCCTACACCGAACTCTGGTAGTCGGACACGTTCTTGTCTTTGGAGCTGTCGTTGGAGTCGGATTTCCCTTGTTTATCTTTAAAAAGACAAGGGATCTCCGTAAAGAGGATGGGCTAACTGCGGATTCACCGTACGCGTCGCTCTACGAATTTTACAAAAAGGACAAGCCCTATTTTGAGGCGATTGGATTAGTACGGAAGGGCCTTCTCATCATGGGCATGAGCATCTTCATCAACGGCACAGCTCAGGCAGTATTTGGGATTGTAGTTAACATCGGATACATGCTAGTATTTGAGCTTGTCAGCCCAATGGTGCACTTGTCATCTTCAAAATTGAAGGGGAAAAATTTATTCCACTTGGTAGAACGCTGCGCAGGCATTGCCACAATCATAGGATGTCTAGTTGCGCTCGGGGGAAGCATCGAGGACAGCGCCGTTGAGCTCGCTGGAGGCACCTTTGCCGCTTTTAATTTGCTCTTTGTTCTTTCATTGGCCTACTTTTTCCTGAGAGACATCGATGGGTTTGTCAGAAACACTCAAGTTGCCCCATTTTCCGTTGATACCCGGCGAGAGAGCTTAAATTTGATAGCCAGTGGGCGAGGAATCAGCGGCATCCTAGCTGAGATCGCTGCGCAGAAGAATATGATTACCAACGCTCACAACGAGCAAGAGCGGAACGCACTGTTGAAGGATAGTGGGCTGCTCTTGTCGAAGCTACGGAAGGAGCTGAAAAAGAGCACGGCAAATCTTGCAAAAGTGGGCAGCAACGTAAAGAGTGCGCACGATTTTGCTAAGATTGTGACAGGGTACGAAAATATATTTAGATGTGCTTGTAGAGATCTGCTGGTGGAAGAAGAGAAGGTAGAGATGCTGTACGGGGGTATCTCGACTGGCGAAAGACCGGATGCGACTAAATTTGCTATGGCATTGGTTGCCGAGTGCGGAGAGGAAGTGAAAGGAGTGTCGGTTGCAGAGGCTTTACGAAGTGAATACATTGCCCTATTCGGTCAGCAGATTGGAATCGGTCTGTTTGAAGGAGAGACTGATCCTAGGGAGCTGAGATTATTTAGAGACATACAACGACTGGATATTGCACGTCTGCAAGGGTTGGTCGAGCTTGATATTTCAAAAACAGAGATTGGAAAGATTGGGGCAAGGTCCTTTGAGGGGATGAAGAGGTTCAGAAGGATACAATTCCCAACTATTGTTGAAACTATTGGGGAGGGAGCGTTCGCGGGGAGTGGGCTGGCACAAATTGACTTGTCCATGACTAAGGTGAAGGCGATCAGCAAGGAGTTGTGGAAAGATTGCACATCACTCAAGGAGGTCAAGCTTCCAACTATTGTTGAAACTATCGGGGAGGGAGCGTTCGCAGGGAGTGGGCTGGCACAAATTGACTTGTCCAGGACTAAGGTGAAGGCGATCAGCAAGGAGTTATGGAAAGATTGCACATCACTCAAGGAGGTCAAGCTTCCAACTATCATTGACACTATCGGGGAGGGAGCGTTCGCGGGAAGTGGGCTAGCACAATTTGACTTGTCCATGACTAAGGTGAAGGCGACCAGCAAGGAGTCGCGGAAAGATTGCACATCACTCAAGGAGGTCAAGCTTCCAAGCTCTATTGAAAATATTGTTGAGGGACTACTCATTGCTTCTTCTGAGGGTTACTTGTACTTAAAGTACCTTGTCGAAGAAGGAAACACGGATGTTGACAAGGCAGGCAGAAATGGATGTACACCACTGTACATCGCGTCTCGATATGGCCACATGGAGATTGTACGGTACCTTGTTAAGGAAGGAAAGGCGGATGTTGAAAAGGCACACAGCAATGCGTGTACACCACTGTACATCGCGTCTCAAAATGGCCACATGGAGATTGTCAAGTACCTTGTTGAGGAAGGAAAGGCGGATGTTGACAAGGCAGACAGCAATGGATGTACACCACTGTACGGTGCGTCTCAAAATAACCAGATGGAGGTTGTAAAGCACCTTGTTGATGAAGGAAACGCGGATGTTGACAAGGCAGACAGCAATGGATGTACACCACTGAGCGTTGCGTCTCAAAATGGCCACATGGAGATTGCGATGTTGCTTGAAGCCAGATCAATCATTGACAACCCAGAATTTAAGATCTATTTTACAGTGGAGACAGCAGAATCGATGGCTTGTGCATATGTGGCAGTAGATAAATTGGCTGCTTTTTATGACTCATTTGATGAGTGCTTACGAGCGCAACTTACAGAGGCTGAAACCAAAAGATTGCGGGAGTGGGCTATTTGGGTCGGCTATGAGGACCGAAGGACCAGGTGGAGAAAATCACTAATCAAGACAGTGCACGCAGAAGGTGAAGAGAGATATGTGTTGCACCGAGCCGACACGATGATGGGTAAGTTGCTTAAGCCAGGAGAGCGGATGCTTGACATATCATCAATAAAAAATGACCAGGAAAGAGCAATAGCAGTGAAGGATTGGTCATCAAAAATAGAAGCGAGGGTACATATATTGAGGCAGCAGTTTCAAATTGAGGAGTTCATGGAGAATGAGGGTGGTAATACACCATACAAGGAGGAAAGAAGGAGGGCAATATCAGCTATTGTGGACTATAAAAGGAAAGTCGACATGACCTCACTATCAACTCCGGTTGCAATTGTTTTGATAGTGATGTACTCATCAGCATGGTGGATTATCATTTTGTGTTGGATTGTTTTTCTTGGAATTATGTTTGGCTACGGTGCGGAAGAAGAAAAGATAAATTTGGCTATTATCACCAACTATACAAAGGAATCTCCAACAGGAAAGGAAGGCGAGGCTGTTGATACACCTGAGGTGACTGACACGGATAAGGCAATAATGTCCTCCAGTAAGATTCAAGTAAAGGAAGGTGAAGTCTTGACCAAGTTGTCTGACGAGGAGGATGTTGACAAGACAGACAGCTATGGATGTACACCACTGTACGGTGCTTCTCAAAATGGCCACATGGAGATTGTAAAGTACCTTGTTGAGGAAGGAAAGGCGGATGTTGACAAGGCAGACAGCAATGGATGTACACCACTGTACATCGCGTCTCAAAATGGCCACATGGAGATTGTCAAGTACCTTGTTGAGGAAGGAAAGGCGGA
>ENA-OWPI01002665-OWPI01002665.1-marine-metagenome-genome-assembly--contig:-NODE-2665-length-16298-cov-11.236607_pt1 | contig 16298 bp, 17 predicted proteins | sample MGYA00238138_ERZ651775 | MGnify/ENA primary metagenome ERZ651775 (study PRJEB26906, sample SAMN06265043) | marine metagenome | isolation source: Helgoland LTER site | place: Germany:Helgoland, sampling...
TAACATCTGTAGATGTTCCTAGCTGAGTGCCTTCTAAATAAACATTTATAAAGATGATCGGCTCACCCGAAGCTTTATCGTACACAAAACCTCTGATTGTTCCTGTTTGGGCTAGAGTAAGTAAACTAAAAAGTCCAAAAGAAAAAGTAAGTAACCAACGCATCATAGGAAATAGAAATTAGGAGGCCCAAAAATAGCATTAGATCGTTTGCGCTGGCATATCAATAAATAAGCTGTCGGTTTAATCTCGTAAAAGGCCTTATTCTTAGATAAGCGGATTACTTTCTCCCTCCTTTTGAAAAGGTTTTTTGATAATATGGGTTATTCAGATCAGATATTATCACGCCCTTGCTGGTTGAGGCGTGAACGAATTTATTATTCTGCAGATAAACCCCTACGTGAGAGCTTTTTTTCTTGTTAATGTCAAAGAAAACTAGATCACCCTCGCTCAAAGAAGATTTTGAAACCTTAGAACAAGCTTCGTCAATTTCTTTCGTTGTTCGAGGTAATGATTTGTGATAAACGTTGGAATAAAGCTGACCAATAAATCCAGAACAATCAGCACCAGATTTCGAAGTGCCGCCATATTTGTACGGCACGCGATACCAATCATCGATAAACTCATAGAGCGTAATATTCGTGATGTTATTTGAACTAACACCTAAAGCACTAGCGTACTTGCTTTTTATGGAAGAAGAATTAGAATGAGTGATTTCAGTTTTATGCTTTGACTTTTTCTTGACGGCTCGCTTGTTTCGCGAACAAGAAACTTGTGTCACAACTGCGATCAAGAGTATAAAGCGAAAAAGGATATTTACCTTCATTTGCCAATTCTAGCCTTTAAAAGAAGAGGGTTAACAAAGGCAGATTCCTATTTATCAAACAGGACTTTTTGAAAAGCATGAGAAGTAAAGCTTATTCGATAATGAGCCGTTCAGATTGAGCCTTTCCATTTAACGTTATGGTCAATATATAGACCCCTTTGGGGAAATGCCTTACATCAATCTGTTTTGGACTTTTGCAATTAGTCTCGGTCATCACTGATTGACCAAGGAAATTAAAGATGTTGACTACTTCAATGTTCTCCGAAGATTCAATATTTATGATTGAAGAACTTGGATTTGGAAATATGCGAAGTTTGTTTTTTTGAGTGCTTTCAATGCTCAAAGGAGAAGACAGTTTGGTAAACTTTCCAGCCGAAGAACGAGCAAACCAAAGTCCAAATTCCTCTCCATTACTATTTGCTGCCGTATCCACAAAAGCAGAAGTCATAAGCGTTATGGCAGCTCCTGATAAGCTGTAATTATCTAAATTCAAACCAGAAGAAGAGAATTTTTCTCCGTTGGAAAATAAATCTACTTTGTAATTGGCCGTGGGCAGTGAAATATAGCTTGAGAACTCACCGTAATTCACATCAGAAAATAAATCAGAATTTAATATTGAGGTTTCTTTTAGACCTGCCGATCCGAAGTCAGTGGAGGCGTTGAAGAAAATGATATCTGTATTTGAGCCTATGGATGCAGAGGTTTGTGCCTCACTCATATAAATATCTAAAGGCACTATCGGATCGAAATTTGAACCATTAAGACCAGAAATAATCGCAATCAATTCTTCGCTTGCATTTACATTGATTGACTTGGAGAAAAACGATTCGTTCGGACCGCTTGCGCTATCGGAGCTTAATTTAATGACCAGTTCGATTCCTGACGGAAATGTTAGAGAGCCAGATGCCGATTGGAAATCAAAGCTGTTTATTCCCAAAGCCTCATTTACATAAAGGTCGATTTCGGCTAATTCAGGGTCAGCACTGTTATGCAGAAACTGGATTTTACCATTGCTAATTGGAAGGCTATATGCATTGCCTTGTGACGTTATGACGTCAACTGCGAGAGATGGCCCATTGCTGTTTGAGTCAGGGTTCTCGAATCCACTGACAAGAACAATGAGAGAGCTGTCTTCTAAGTTATTTGAGGCCAAGAAAGCATCAAATTCTCCAGCGGCAAATTGATTGTTCAACTGTTTGAGGCGAAACCTATAGTTTGAGGTTTCAATTTCACTGTATTCAGAGAACTCACTGTAGCCCAAATCAGATTCTAATTCAGTGTACAATTCCCGAGTTTCGGAAATGGAAATTCTTTCTAAGTCAGTTACGGCATGATGAAAAATTACATCTGAGTACCCCGAAAACATTGAAAATTCTCGAGCCTCAGGTGTACGATAGAAATTAAGTGGTTTGAAGTGCGAATAAGACACCGTAGAGTCTAAGATTCCGGAGGCAATCATGACATATATTTCTCCTACGGTAAGACTGTCTCGATAAATGAAGATCGGGTTTAAGGTATCGGTACTCGATGAGTCACAGATTCTTAGTTCAGCTTCTATAACAGCTGGAAAAGAAATAATGCCTGTAGACTGACGAAAAGAAATATTGTCAGCAATTTTTGTATTCGAAAGCCAAATGTCAATAGTGTGGAGACTTGTATCTGCAATAGCATGAACCAATTGAACAGAAGCATTCTGTGCATTGATTAAGCCGTTGAATAAAAGAAAGGCTGTAAATGATACTGTAAACTTCATTTTCAAAATTGGATGGTGTGAAGATAATGAGCTTTGTGAACTATCAATTCTTTGCAAGAACGAAAGACGAGGAGAAACAAGTAATAGTTACCTTAGAAGCTTAATTTTAAAAATGTGCTGAAGTTTACAAAGCCCTTTTTCATAGTTGTAGCCATGTTTTTATGGCAAGTTAGTGTCGGTCAGGATCAGCCGAAAATCGATAGCTTATTTCAAGTTTTGCGGACGTCAAAGCAAGACAGCAATAAAGTGCTTCTTCTTTACAATCTGTCGCGAGAGTTTTTTAATAGTGATATAGATAGGGCTGAAAAGTATTCTAATAGAGCATTGTTTTTATCAGAGAGGCTGGGTTATAAGAAAGGAATAGCCATGTCTTATAACAACTTGGGTATTATCAATTATTATAAGGCGATTTATAATATCGCCCTCACATACCACGATCGTTCTCTAGAAATCATGTCGGAGATCGGAAACCGAAAGGGAATGGCGGGATCGTTTAATAATAAAGGAGCTGTTTATACTCAGCAAGGGGAGTTTGCCTTGGCCATTGAACAATACTTGAACTCAATTAGAATTCTAGAAGAAGTAAATGATCAAGAAGGGGTCGGTAAGTCCTACAACAATATTGGGTTAGTTTATTATTTACAAGGAAATTATGATCAAGCAGAAGACTATTACTCAAAGGCCCTTGAAATTTTAAAGCCACTTAAAAATCATTCTGTTATATCAGATATTATGAATAATCTGGGCATAATATCATTTGAGAAAGGAGAGTACGAAGAATCTTTAGAATATCATTTTAAATCGTTAGATGGTCGTGCCGGAACGAACAATCAAAGGGGGATGGCTACGTCATATACCAATATTGGTGATGTGTATGCGGCTAAAGAGGTTGTTGACAAAGCGATGGAATACCAGAAAAAGGCGCTTGAAATACAGGAGGAATTGGGAGACAAGAAAGGAATGTTAAGTTCAATCCAAGGGTTAGCTCGAGTTCAGTCACTTTCTGGTAATTCTGATCAAGCGCTAAAGTACATGGAGGATGTCATTTCCATTTCCTCTGAGATCGGAGCGAAGAAAGAACTAAGGGATGCTTACAATGAAATTAGTGAAATATATATCCGCAAAGGAGACTACAAAAAGGCACTGAGTTTTAAGAATAGATATGCCCAAATGAAGGATACTCTGTTCAGCGAGCAAACTCAAGAAATCGCTACAAATCTTGAAACTAAATTTGAGAATGAGAAGAAAACTAAAGAAATCGAGATATTACAACGTGAGAATGAGATTCAAGAATTACAACTTGGGAGGAATAGGATTTTAATCATCTCATTTACGATAAGCTTGGTACTAGCTTTAGTATCTGTTGTGCTTTATGCCAGAACAAATCGAGATAGAAAGAAAGCTTTTAGTCTCTTGCAGAAACAAAATGAAAGCATCAAAAAGCAGAAAGAAGAAAAAGAAGTGCTTCTAAAGGAGATTCATCATCGTGTTAAAAACAACCTTCAAGTAATCAATAGTTTGATTCGGCTGCAATGCGCCTATACAGACGATCAGGTGGCGTTGGATTTATTTGATGAATGTCAGAATCGGATTATTTCCATGGCCTTGATACACGAAAAAATGTATGAATCTCATGATTTATCAAACGTTAATATTCAAGAGTATATCGCTGAATTGTCACAAAACCTTTTGAGAAGCTATAGACTACATAAGAATGTTGAGTTGGATATCGATGTATCAGTTAAGACGTTGACACTTGACACACTTATTCCATTGGGACTATTGCTCAATGAGTTGATATCCAATTCACTGAAGCATGCATTTTTGGATGATAAAGAAGATGGGGTTATTACCGTAAAACTTGACCGCGATTCTAGCAGTGGTAAGTTTGTTTTGGAGATTGGTGATAACGGTATTGGATTGCCGAATGATTTCACCTTTAATAGTGCTCTAACTTTGGGAATCGAGCTAGTGGTAACATTATCATCTCAGTTGGATGGCACCATAGAGCGCATTGAAAAACCTGGAAGTCATTTCAGGATTGAATTTATTGGGTTGGAAAAGGAAAGGCAAGATGTTAAATCGGCTATGCAAATAAATAGCTAGAGATTATAAAGCAATCAACCCTTCTATTTCTGTTGCTTTGGTATAACGATCAATAATTTCTTCTGGACTTATCATCATTTCTTTCACGCTTATACTTAAATATTTTCCCGTGCGACTTTTATTAATAGTTACATGCGCTTCAGCTCCAAAGAGTTTTTGGGTAAGTGCTAGTTTTTGATTGTCATTCGGAATGATAAGCTTAAACAAGTAAACAGATGGCCAATTACCTTGCTGTTTTAGTTTTTCAAGGAGGCCGGAATATAGATTGTCATCACTCATCTACAATCAATTTAAAGCCAACTCCATGAACGTTCATTATTTTAATGCGCTCATCTGCCTTTAAATATTTTCTCAGCTTTGTGATGAATACATCCATCGATCTTCCAAGAAAATAGTCATCGCTTCCCCAAACTACGGTTAAAGCCATTTCGCGCGTTAGAACTTGGTCTTTGTGTAGACAAAGCATACGCAAAAGTTCTGCCTCTTTTTTAGTGAGAGTCTTATCCTCACTCTCAATTTTCAATGATAAATTATTATAGTCAAATTTGAAATGGCCGAGTTGAAAAATGCCTCTGTTTCCGCTTTCTTGTTCTTCCGTGGGCTTAACTCGTTTAAGAATTGCCTTGATTCTTAAATCAAATTCATCGAAGCTAAAGGGCTTGGTCATATAGTCATCAGCTCCCAGTTTAAAGCCCTTGATTTTATCTTCCGTCATGCTTTTAGCGGTCAAGAATAAGATTGGCACGTGCTGATCAATTTTACGGATGTCTTCAGCGAGTGTAAAACCATCTTTTTTTGGCAGCATAACATCCAAAATGCATAGATCATAACCACTGTTATAAAATTTTTGGAATCCAGCGAAACCATCCTTTTCGAGGTCGGCTTGGTAGCCTTCATTTCTCAAGTGATCTTGAATTACAAATCCAAGATTGAGATCGTCCTCAACCAAGAGAACTTTTGTTCTTTCTTTTTTATTCATGTCGGTTACTTTACAATTTCTGTTCCATAAGGAAAGAAGAGCTCAAACTGGCTTCCTTCTGCGATTTTACTATTCAGTTTTATTTTACCATTATGCGCGTCAACAATGGTCTTTACGTAATGTAGCCCCAATCCAAACCCTTTGACATCGTGCACATTTCCTGTGGAAATTCTATAGAACTTTTCAAAAATCTCTTTCTGTTGGTCTTTCGCTATTCCGAGTCCTTTGTCGCTCACCGTAATGAAAATTCCTTTTTCTAAACTGCGCGTTTCTATGATTATTTCTGGAATGTCTCCGCCATATTTGCCGGCATTATCCAGCAAGTTGAAGATGACATTGGTGATATGCATTTCATCACCCCAAATCATAGCATTTGATGCGTCAAGCTTTGTCTTAATCTTCAATTCCTTTTCTCCGAAATTCATTTCAATAGTTGGCACAGCTAAATCAATCAATTCATGAAGGTCAAACTGCTGTTTGGTCATTTCGAGTTCATCTTTCTCTAGACGAGCAATTTGCAGAACGCGTTCAACTTGATTTTGCAAACGTTGATTTTCGTCCTTAATTATTCTCGCGTAATTATGAAGTCGTTCAGGGTTTTCTTCAATTCCTTTTTGCATGAGGACGTCACTTGCTAATGAAATAGTAGAAATGGGAGTTTTCAGTTCGTGCGTCATGTTGTTTATGAAATCATTTTTGATTTCTGACAAACGCTTTTGGTGAAGAATAATATTGATGACGTAGGCAAAAAAGATAAGCACAGCGATGAGCACTATAGAAGAGATTACCCAAAAGCGCATTTGAGAAATAATCTCAAAATCTAAACTTGGGAAGAAAACTGAGAAATAGTGGTTGTCATTATCCCACTTTACTGACGGAGGAATTTCAAGCTCATTCTCAGTTTCTGTATTTTTTGCATTGCCGACTAGCTTTGTATAAACAATAGAATCATTGAAGCAATTGTAAATACTATACTGGAATTTATAGTTGATTTCACGGTTGAGAAATTCTGTCTGAAGCATCGACTCTAAGTAGAACGGCTGCAATTCTTCATTAATCTGAACTCGGAAAAAATTGGGGGAAATCATGTTCACTGGATCTACCAAAAAAGTAGAGTCTTCAGTGTGATCTTTAATGTCTTGTACTACATTGATGAGCGCTAACTCAATCTCGTGCTGCGTTTGATTTTGGGTGATTTCAAAGGCTTTTTTAACCCAGAAAATTTGAGTGGTAACCAAGCCAATAAAGAGGACAGAAGCCAAAAGAATAATAATACGAATGGTGTTTCTACTCATGAATGTATCAAAACTAGTTCTCTACGAAGCCTTTACTCTTAAATGTTAACGCGATTTTAACGATTAACCTTTCTATAGAATGGTAGGAAGCTCTCTCCAAAATCGTTGAACAGGGAATCCCACTACATTGTAAAAATCGCCTTCAATACTTTTTATGCCGATCAGACCTATAAATTCTTGAATCCCATAAGCACCGGCTTTGTCCAAAGGTTTGTAGTTTTTTAAATAGAAGTCGATTTCTTCTTCAGAAAGTGAATTGAAACGAACCTTTGTTTCTTCAAAAAAACTCACTGTTTTGGATTGGGTTTTAAGGCAAACGCCTGTAAATACTGAATGATCGGCTTCACTTAGCTCCATGAGCATCTTTTTAGCTTCTGCATTAGATTCAGGTTTGTTTAATGCGTGATCATTAATCCAAACAACAGTATCAGCCGTTATTACTAGTTCTTTTTCTGTCAGATCATGCTCAAACGCCTCTGCTTTTTTTCTGGCGAGATATTCAGGAATCTCTCCTCCTTTAAGATCTGTGGAAAAAGATTCGTCTACCTCATGGATTCTAACTTTGAAAGGAAATCCAAGTGCTTCTAAAAGCATTTTCCTTCGAGGAGATTTTGATGCTAATATGATCGTGCGATCATTAAGAGATTGAATCTTTGACACAATCATTAAGAGAAATACGTTTCTATACTGACCTTAATGAGGTACAAGCTCAAGATCATGATCACCGTGATGACATTGTTAAGATCAGAGGAATAGGAAAAGTGTTTTTTTGTTTTAGCCCTGAATATTAAAATCAACTGCAAAATCAAAAGAAGAACTACGATTGAGAAAATAGTTCCCATACCTAAATGAACATGCAAGAAACTAAAGTAAGCCCATGATAATGCAGCTCCGAATACTGCATATAAGGCAATAATTAGAGATTTTGAAGCCTTCACTCCAAACCGAATAGGAAAGGTTGAAGCGCCAAACATCCTATCGCCTCGAATATCTATAACGTCTTTCGTTACTTCTCTAATTAATGTCAATAAAAATAGAATGACGGAAAACCCAATCACCCAATATGCAGGGATATTAAATATTGAATAACCATATTCTTTCAATAGCTCCGGGTGTGCAGCATTTTGCAATGGAATTTCAAAAAGACCAACGATCAATGGGACAAATCCGGCCATTAAAGCGATAGCAATGTTTCCCGTCAAGATTTGATGTTGAAGGTTGGTAGAGTAAAACCAAAGAGAGAATATCACAAAAATGAAAAGTGATGACATACGCCACATTCCCAGCTTCCACGAAAGATATGATGCCAATACAAAGCCCAGGGATGTGAGCACGATATGCAAGGTCATCGCAACTCTTCTCTTGATGTATCGATCTACAATTACCCTTTTAAGCTTATTGACCCTATCCGTTTTTACATCGAAATAATCGTTGATGGCATATCCACCTGCAGCAATTAATACCGTACTCAGAACTAAATAGAAAAACTGTCGATCACTCATCAGTAATTCATACCCATTTATCTGAAGCATTGGCTCAAGAATAAAGTAGCGAATACAATATTGAATGAGCGCTATTAGCGCCAAAATAGGGAGTCGAACTAGTCGAAAATATGCCAAGGTATTTACCATGTGAATTCTGCTAAGTTATCAAGGTTTTGCTCATGGTTGTACCATTTTTCGTGAGAACGCATTATTTGTTCAATGATGTCTCTTACACAACCTTCGCCACCATTCTTTTTCGAAACAAATTGGCAAATGGCTTTTATTTCAGGACTTGCATCTGATGGACAGGTTGGAAGGCTGATCATTTGCATTGCCGCGATATCTGGAATGTCATCGCCCATGTACATTATTTCTTCTGACTTCAGATCGTGACTAAACATGAAGTCTGACATTGCCTCATCTTTATGAGAGCTCTTCAAATAGATGTCGGTTATTCCTAGCGCGGTTAACCTTTCCTTTACTTGAACGCTGTTACCTCCTGTAATTATGCAAACATGATAACCCTTCTTCACCGCCAGCTGCAACGCATAACCATCTTTTGAATGCATTTGCCTCATCTGCTGACCATCAGGTAAAAGAACCACTTGACCGTTGGTTAATACACCATCTACGTCAAAAACTAAGGCTTTTATGGAACCGAATAAGTCTAAATAACTCATGATTTCTTATAAGTAGATGAGATGTCATCACTGAACATTTTGTAATACTCAGATAAGTTGCCAGCGTTTTTTAGTAGTTCTAAATGTTTGCTAATCATCTGATTGTCTCCTCGTCTTGCTGGCCCAGTTTGGCTGCCTGCAGGACTATGTTCAAAAGCTTTTCTTACCGTTTCTTCAAGAAGGGGCTCTAATACTGCAAAGTCTATGTTTTTTTCGTCTAGGATTGACTTGGCTAAGAAGAGAATATGATTCACAAAATTTGCTCCGAAAACTCCAGACATATGAATCGCTTGGCGCTGTTCAAAGCTTACTTCATTTGCATTGCCAGAAAGATTATTCGCGATTTTAAGTAACATATCTCGAAGTGCCTTGTCGTTGCCTTCAATAAATATGGGCACTCCTTTCCACTCAGCAGCAAAAAATTTAGTAAAAGTTTGGAATGGATAAAAGACACCCGAAAGCTCTTTGTCTAGCAATGAAGTGCTTCCTGAGCAATGAATCAAAGCACTTTTTGAATCTATGCTTGAAGCAGTTTCTTGTAACTGATCGTCAGGAATGCAGAGAAATATAAGATCCAGTTTTTTATCGAGTTCAGAAACTGATTTGATCAAGTCAGCATCTAATGTCTCTGCTAGTTTTTTGCGATGGTCGTTTTTCTTGGCAACGATTTGTTGCACATCATAGCCTTTTGAATCAAGTCTATGAACCAAGTTCCAGCCAACATTCCCTAAACCAACTACTCCTATTTTGAGTGACTTGCTCATCTTCTTTTGATGCGGTGATAGACAGCTAGAAATGTGCCTAAAGCCATTATAATACAACCCACCCAAAGGACATTTATCCAGGGGAAAATTATCGCCTTCATCACTATGAACTCTTGGTATTTTGGATCGCTCTCTTTCAGCTTAAATGCGAAAGACTCTGTCGCTGGATCAATACCATCGAATGAAATTGAAATGCCAACATCAGGCACGCTATCAGGCACTGAGAAAGAATATTGCTTGTCTCTAATGACAAAGAGCGGCTGAATTTGATGGGAATTGGTTTGCACATCAAACAAAGTAAAGTTCGCTCCCAATGCGAGATCGTTTTCAGTGAGTCCGCGGTTATCTTTTCTTGGGTTTCGATTCAAGGAATCCAACACCAAGAATGTATTCTTACCAAAAATTGTGTCTCCTAGATTAATGTTGTGTTCGCTTATTTCTTCTGATTTTTCTCTTTCTTCTAGTTCAGCATACGTGATGTGCGTATAAATATCGCGATCTAAGTAATGCTGTGTAAAAGGTTCTGCAACATTTCCCATTCTTGGGTTTAACTGAACAAAAGGGTATAGTGTGAACATGCTTTCTAGCTCACCATTTTCATTTGATTGCATATAGTCAACTTCATACCGAACGAAAATCCCTTCTTTTTCTTTACCGCGATAGCAAACAAAATATTCACCTAGAAGCAAGGTGTCATCCTTCATGAGAAGGATGTTTTCATTGTTATTGAAATCCTGACCTAACACGCTAACATCATATAGGCTTGTGTTTTCCGAAATAATGTCACTTTGACTAGTTGAAATAACAGCGCCCAACATTATCAGTCCAAAACCGATATGAGCAATGCTAGAACCTGCATGTTCTATTTTCCCAGAAACAATTCTTACTAAGTAGTCGAGATTGGCCAACACTGCAAAGAGTGAGGTGAAAATAAAGAGACTTATTAATGGATTTGTAATCGAGAAAGAAAAAGCGGTTGCGATGGTTAGGGCAAGACTTACAGAAATTGACAAAGCCAATTTCTTAAACAATTCTTTAGGGTCTGTTTTCTTGTATTTCAGGAATTGTCCTATGGCAATGATGGCTGAAAGAATGATCGCCAAAGGCAACTGCCATTTATTGTAATACTCAACGCGCTCGGCTGATTGTGCTAAGTTAGTTCCAAAGATTTTATTGATTACAGGAAAGGATGTGCTGAACTCTATTTGAAATGCTGAAATCATTAAAATTAAAGCACCCATAAACATCCAAAATTCTCTCGACCATAAGTGATCTTCTTTTTCAGTTTTTGGGAAGTCTTTCCATCTCCAAAAAATAAGCACGGCAGTCAGAACGATATAAAAGATAAGTGAAATAGCCAGTTGACCTGTCATTCCTAAATCCGTAAATGAATGCACGCTGCTATCACCCAATACCCCACTTTTTGTCAGGAACGATGAGTATTGAATGAGAATAAACGAGAGTGTAGTAAGCAAGAAAAGGCTGAATAATGAGGTGCCTTTTTTTCGTTGAAGGAGCATTAAATGGCCAGCGCCAACTAGAATTAGCCATGGAACCAATGATGCGTTTTCTACAGGGTCCCATGCCCAAAAACCTCCAAAGCTCAATGCTTCATAGGCCCAGGCTCCGCCCATTAAAATACCGATTCCTAGAATACCGATTCCAACAAAGGTCCATGTGAGCGCTGGTTTCACCCATGCTGTATATTCTTTCCTCCAAAGTCCTGCAATGGCATATGCAAATGGAATCATCGTTAATGAAAATCCCAGAAATAGGGTAGGAGGGTGAATCGTCATCCAATAGTTCTGAAGAAGCGGATTTAAACCACGGCCGTCCAATACGGATGTGTAATCTGGCATTTGAAAAATTGGCAGATTCACAAAGTCTGGGTGTTCTCTAGTTAAAACAGTAAAAGGATTGCTACCTAGTTTATACTCAAGAATGTAGATTCCAAGTAACATAGACGTTAAGAATACCTGAACGGAAGCAATAACAGCCATTACCGGGCTTTCCCAATTGCGAATAATTAAAAGAAGAATATTGGCTACAACAACGTGCCAAAACATCCAAAGCATAAAGCTTCCTTCAATTCCCTCCCAAAAACATGAGAAAATAAAACGCAAGGGTAACTCTGTGCTGCTATGTTGCCATACATAGTGATACTCGAAGTATTGATTGAATATCATGATGAACAGTGTCGCCACCATTCCAATAACCCCAGCACTATGAATCCAAAAAGAATATCGACCGAGCAGTCGCCAATCTTCTTTCCCTTTTATTTCAGCAATAAAATAAGAAGCGGTAGAAAGAATGCCAAAAGCAAAAGCAATAAGAAGAAATAGGTTTCCTATTTCACCAATCAAAAGGTGTTCTCCGATATACTCCATCCTTAAATACTCGCGGATTCTTTAGACTGAACCTCACCATCTGTATATTTTGATGGACATTTCATGAGGATTTCATTGGCTTCAAAGATCTGATCGTTTGCGTTGCCGATCAATACAATTTGCTCAGATCGTTCAAAGTCTTGTGGCTTGCTTTTGTGAAGCAATACTTTTCTCTCAACTCCATTTACATCTTTCAACCAAAACGAGAATAAATCTGGATTGGTTATCGGGTCATAGATCATTTCTTTCTCCTTAACCAATTTCCCTACCACGTGGAATTCACTTTCAGGATTTTCAAATGCCTCTTCAAAGTTGGCATAAGAACTTGAGTCATTTATAGCTCCGATCATCGCTCCGATCAAAACGGCAATGAGTACAACGATTACTATGTGTGTTTTTTTCATTTTTCGTCAACTTCTTTTTCAATTCTTCTCAAACGAAAATCCATGTAAATGAGGTAGGAGAATAGAACACTAAATATCAAAACAATCACTCCAACTACCACATAAATCTTCCCATTAGCTCTAAACTGGTCTGCCATTTCAGCGTTTTGACCAATTGCTGTAATAAACATTAAAAGCAGCGCTAAAGTTGAGGTGATTTTCTTCATTTCTTTCTTTGTTTTAACATTTCCATGCGAAACCTCACTTCTGTAATCCACAAACCGAGGAATATCCACCCGATGGAAGCAGGGTAAAACACCATTCTCATTGTGTTGTCAAGATCATATCCGCTAAAAGCAGGGTTGCCTCCATTCCCTGGATGCAGTGAGTCTGTCATTCTGGGTAGAATAAACACGAATAAGATCATCATCACAAATGCAAAAATATTGTACACCGCACTTACTTTTCCGCGTTGAATAGTATCCTGAAAACTGTTTCTTAACACGGCATACGCTAGGTAAGCTAACATAGCAACTGCCGCTCCATTGAGTTTGGGGTCGGGAACCCAATAAGATCCCCATGTAAAATTGGCCCAAAGCATTCCTGTGACCATTCCTGCTGTTCCGAAAACCATTCCTACTTGAACAAATAGTCGAGCTATTAGATCATCTATTTCGCTGCCCGATCGGAGGTGTTTTATACTGTAGACAAATGACGCCAAGAATAAAAAGACCATCGCAAACCAAGAGGTAACATGAAAAAACAGATTTCTTATGGTTTCATTCAAAATATTAAGCGCAGGCACGTCAATCAACAAGCCGGCAATTAGCGTGTAAAACACAAGAATGATCGTGATGATTTTAAAGCTTAAGGGAAGCCTTTTCATAGAGCTTTTTATTCGCGCCAAAGGTATGGAAACAAGACAACAGAAAGTCCTAGACTTGACAGATTCAAGCCAAATAACACGAACAAGTATTTATACTGCACGGACAGGTCGATTCCATCGATGGCGTTTTTCATCAATGTGATTGTAACCATTAACAACGGCAATAAAATTGGCAGACCCAAAATTGCTAGAAGTGTGAGGTTGTTGCCAGCTTTTGAAGCAATGGTTGAAAGAAGGCTTAGGATAATGGCCAATCCAGTACTTCCGAGGAAAACAGAAGTATAAAACATCAAATAATCACCAATTTCAATTTTGATAGCGGTATCTACTATCAAGTCGTTAATTTTAATTTTAGAGCATCAGATGGAACTATTCCAACATTTTCAAGTGCTATCATGGACAAATCTTCTGGTTCCCAAGAAATTGAATTTTCTTTAAAAATCAATAAAACAATTCATCATTATGAAAAAAAATCAAAAGAAATACGGCTACACTCAACAAGAATGGAACAACCTAAGTCCAATTAGAAAATTGGAGAGAAAACTTGATAGAGTTAATCATATAATGGAACTTATAAGAACTATAGTTCCTGTAATGCTGTTGCTTTTGAATACAATAATTATTTTGAAATTATTCAATTATATTTAAAATAACTTAATTCCAATCACTCCAATAACTATAAGCGCAATAGATATTATTTTTTTAAGATTTATAGTTTCTTTTAAGAAAAAATACCCAATAAATATTGAGAAAAAAATACTCGTTTCTCTAAGGGCTGCAACTAGAGGAATTGGAGCCTTTGTAAAACCCCAAACAACAATTACATAAATAATAAAAGATATAGAGCCACCTACCCAAAATATCATTTTTGCATCTTTAAAAACCTTTGAAAATATATTTTCATGTTTGTTGAGTTTTAAAATAATAGGAAAAAGTAAGGCACTAAATAAAAAAGAAAAACTAATATAAGAAATTGCTGATGTACTAACTCTAGCGCCATATCCATCAATTAAAGAATACAAACCTATGAATGATCCTGTAAGTAAAGAATATTTAATAATCTCAATTTGATTTTTATTTTTTGAACCAAATAACCCAAGAAGCATTATTCCTGCACAAATCAATAATATCGAAATTAGAGTTGGTATTTTAAATACAACACCAAGAAATATTATGGAGATCAATGTAGCTAATAGTGGTCCAAAGCCTCTGAATATTGGATATACATTTGTGTAGTCCCCTACTTTATAAGAATTTAACATATACCATTGATAACCTTGGTGAGCTAATACGCTGGCAATTATATAGGGTAGAGATTCTTTTCCTGGTAAAGGAAAATAAAAAATACAAATCAAAGCTAAGGGTATGTGACCTAAAACAATAGCTAAAACTGCTATAGCTTTATCTGGATGATGTTTAACCATCGCATTCCAAACTGCATGTAAAATCGTTGCTAATAGTATTACAAAAAAAACAGTAGAGTCCATTTATTGCTTATTTTACTCTACCGTAAATATCTTGATATCTAACTATGTCTGTTTCTTTAAGAATTGAACCCACTTGAGCTTCCATTATTTTAACTGGTCTTTTACCTGAATTTTGAACTCTATGAATTGCTTCTAATGGAATGAATATGTGCTCTCCTGGTTTTTTGATTATTGTATCTTTGTTAAGGGTAATTTTAGCATTACCTTGTGTAACTAGCCAATGTTCAGCTCGATGATGGTGTTCTTGTAAGCTTAAAATTCCTTTTGGTTTTACAAATAACTCTTTGATTAAGAACTCTTTTCCCTCGAATAAATTGGTGTATCTACCCCAAGGACGGTAATAAATATTTTTTTTCTTAATGTATTTGTTTTTATTCTTGTCATACATTTTTAAAATTTCTTTCCAACTACCAAGATCTGACCATGGGATATCTAATTTAATTGCGTTTATTTGTTTTGTTTTTTCTAAAATTGCATAATCAAAAGATTTAGCTGTAGCTTTTTCAAATGAAGCTTTATTTAAGTAATAAGTGTTATCTTTAAGTTTAGCTTTTGAAACAGCATTAAGACAATTTTTATATATTGTTGGTTGGTATTTTTTAAAGTTATTTATTATTGAGTCTTTTCTCAAAAAAAACATACCGGAATTCCAATAACCATTTTGCTTAATGACTTGTTTAGCTTTAGCTTCTTTAGGTTTTTCAATAAATTTTGTTACTTTATTAATATTTCCTTTAACTTTTTTTGTTAAAAAATAACCATATTCACTTGATGGTGATGTTGGTTTAATTCCAAAGATGAATATATTTTGGTCTGTTAAATTAGTTTTATTCTTATTAATAGCTTTATTAAAAATGCTTGTTTTTTCAATTAAATGATCTGCTGCAAAAAACATTAAGGGTTGTTCATTTGGAATATCTTTAATTAATGCTGATGCAAGAATTGCTGGTGCTGTATTTCTTTTTGCAGGCTCTAAAACAATTTTATATCTACTTATCTTATGTTTCTTAAGATGTTTTTTAACTTCTTTTAAATATTTAAGATTTGTACTTATGATAGGTGCATCAAAAGTTGAAGATTTAACTCTATCAAGAGTTTTTCCTAATAAAGTCCAATTACCAAAATCAATAAATTGTTTAGCTTGATGATTTTTAGAATTAGGCCAAAGTCTAGTTCCTGCTCCGCCACATAAAATAACGGGTCTAATTTTCATTAAATATCAGCGTAAACTTTTACTTCTTTTCTTTTACCAGGATGTGTTGGTGCACCT
>ENA-OWPI01002668-OWPI01002668.1-marine-metagenome-genome-assembly--contig:-NODE-2668-length-16287-cov-11.231092_pt1 | contig 16287 bp, 3 predicted proteins | sample MGYA00238138_ERZ651775 | MGnify/ENA primary metagenome ERZ651775 (study PRJEB26906, sample SAMN06265043) | marine metagenome | isolation source: Helgoland LTER site | place: Germany:Helgoland, sampling...
ATAGTATAACTAACTACCGAATTTAACTGCCTCATGAAGCTTACATTGCTAAAAATCAGCATGTTATTTTTTTCTGATTTTTCTTTTTCGAAAGGAGCAGTAAAGCGTTCTGTCATTGCAGAGAAAAGCGCCTTTTCAAATCAACAATACAATTTTGAATTAATATGTGATGGTGTTAATTATTTCTTCACATTAATTATTGATTTTTTTCATGTTGCATCTATCAATATCATTACTAGTCTTTTTATTCCAAAATATAATTATTTAAAATAACAATTTAATTAAATCAAAATGAACAAATTATTAGTCACAACATTAACAATTCTAGTGTTATTTATAATAAGTCCTCTGTTTTCACAGAGTAATACATACGAGATAACTCAAGTCAATAATGTTGCTAACATTTCTGAGTACAGCGCTGCGATGGACGAAGCAAATTTCGATGCTTATAGATACATTAATAGAAGAAGAATTATAACCTTTGATACAGGAGTAGAAATTGAGTTATTAAGTGTTTATGAATTACAAGCACTTAACATTCCTGTTAATGCTTCCAAGGGAAGAATCTATAATGAAAGGACTGAAACAAGCCCTATTTATAGATTAGGTTTGAACAGACGTATTTTGGTTGAAATTGAAAATGCAAAAATTAAATAAGTTATGAGATTAAGTAATATTATTATAGTTCTTTCTTTAATTATAAGTGGGAATCTTGCTTTAGCACAAGGAGATGATTGCTCAACAGCCTCGCCTTTAGGGAGTTTACCAACTCCCGGTGCTTGTGTTACTGGAGTTCAAACTGGTGGTCAAATCACCCCTAGTGGAACAACTGTAGGCTCTACTGCTGATAACCCTTATGTATATCAAACAGGATGTCAAGGTCAAGGAGGACAAATGGATTTTCCGGCTAATGATGTTTGGTATTCTTTCGTAGCTTCGGGGACCGTATTAAATATAGATATTTCAGGATTATCCAATGCGAATGTAGCTTTATGGAGCGGAACTTGTGGTAATTTAGGAGGTCGTGGATGTATGACTACTCCGAATAATGGCAGTGGTTCAATGGTCGTTACTCAGATGGTTCCTGGTGATACCTATTACATCTCTGTAACTAGTTCAAATGATAGTGGTAATAATGATGGTGCTTTTGATCTTACAATCTCTAATGATATTGATTGCGATGATTGTTTGTTAAGTGCTACGCTCACTGCATCACCTGCTCCAGTTAATGGGGGATATGCAGAAGGTGACGTAGTTACTTTTTGCTATGAAATTTCAGGTTGGGATCAACAAAACACGAATTGGTTTCATGGTATGCAACTTGATTTCGGTGCTGGTTGGACAGGGGCTGTTACGAATACTAATCCAGCTAATACTGTTCAAAACATTCCAGGTCCAGGATGTGATGGCGCTTGGGAGTACTATCCTACGGGAATTGGAAATGCAAATGGAATTAATTGGGGCCCTGGGTTTTACTTTGATGTTCAATGTGCTGCCAATCCCATAGATAATTACGGAGATGATTGCCAAGGAAATGGTTGTTCTTGGACTTTTTGTTGGGATTTAACCGTTGGTGCTTGTACTCCAGGTATGGATTTAGGGGTTACGGTAAATACTAGTGGTGATGGGGAGTCTGGAACATTATGGGAAGATAATGGCTGTAATGATGATGATGCTACTAATTTCTTTGCAGTTGGAATCTGTTGTCCCGATCCTGTTATGATATCTAGCCCTACTTCATGCCCTTCGGCGTGCGATGGATCTGCAACTGCTGATGGAGCTGGAATCGCAGGTGATGGAATCGGACCTTGGGATTATGTTTGGGAAGATGCCTCAGGAGCTACCGTTTTTACTGATAATAATGTAAATGGAACAAGTACAGCTACTGGTTTATGTGCAGGAACTTACGATGTAATAGTTACCGATGATAACGATTGTGTATCAGTAGGGTCAGTTACAGTAATTGCAGGGCCTTGCCCGAATCCAACTTTTTTTCCTGAACCAGGAGATGCTTCTGCGCAATGTTCTGTTCCTGCAATGACAAATTTAACTTGGAATGATCCGTGTGATGGCACTGGGAATGTTGTTGGTCTTGATGCGACAGATGGGAATACATGCCCTGAAGTTATAACAAGAACTTGGACTTATACTAACTCTTGTGGTAACTTTGTAGTTGCAACTCAAATTATTACAATTGATCCTCCAACTTATACTCTACCAACTGCGGGTGGTTCAACAGTTGCTTGTGTTAGTGCTGCTCAATCGGCACCTACCGTTGTAACAGTAACAGATAACTGCGGTACAGATTTGCCATTTACAGGTCCTATAGTTAGTGGTGATCCAACTTGTGGAGGAGTTAAGACATACACATACGAGTTTACAGATTGTACAGGAGCTACATTTGATTGGGTATATACATATACCATAGATCCTCCAACTTATACTTTACCAGCTGCTGGTGGTTCAACAGTTGCTTGTGTTAGTGCTGCTCAATCGGCACCTACCGTTGTAACAGTAACAGATAACTGCGGTATAGATTTGCCATTTACTGGTCCTGTAGTTAGTGCAGATCCGGCATGTGGCGGAATAAAAACATATACATACGAGTTTACAGATTGTACAGGAGCTACATTTGATTGGGTTTATACTTATACAATTGCAGCCCCAACTTATACAGCTCCTGCTGCTGATGGCTCTGCTGTTGCATGTGCTACTGATGCTCAGTCTGCACCAACGGTTCCTGCAGTAACAGATGATTGTGGTACAGCTTTAACATTTACTGGTCCAGTTACAAGTGCAGATCCTGCATGTGGAGGAGTTAAGACATACACATACGAATTTACAGATTGTACAGGAGCTACATTTGATTGGGTTTATACTTATACAATTGCAGCCCCAACTTATACTGTACCAGCCCCTGGAGGATCAACTGTTGTTTGTGTATCAGATGCTCAAACGGCACCAGTTGTTTCTGGTATAACAGACGACTGTGGTACAGCTTTAACATTTACTGGTCCAATAATTAGTGCTGATCCAGTAGGTTGTGGTATAAAGACTTATACTTATGAGTTTACAGATTGTACGGGAGCTACATTTGATTGGGTTTACACATATACAATTAGTGATTTAATAAACCCAACCGCAACAGACCCAGCACCTCAAGCTGGTCTTCCTCCAGTTTTTGATCCAACTCAAGTTACAGATGCTGCAGATAATTGTAGTGTTCCAACAATTACCGATGGTGGAGATGTAACAGATGGCGGTGTTTGTCCGGAAATAATTACAAGAACGTATATTATTACCGATGCTTGTGGAAACTTCATCACTGTTGAGCAAACGTTTACAGTAGGTGATGCTGTTTTTCCTTCCGCTTCTAATCCTTTACCAATGAATGTTGAGTGTATTGGAGATGTTTTAGGTCAAGATCCATTAGTTGTAACAGACGAGAATGATAATGGAGCGACACCAACAGTTACATGGGAAGATGACACTTCAAATGGTTTAAGCTGTCCAGAAACAATATTGAGAAGATACCGAGTAACGGATGATTGTGGAAACTTCATTTTTGTTACACAGAATATTATTATTGAGCCAACAACAGCACCAGTTGTTCCAGCTGATGGACTAAGTACTGTAAACTGTTTAGTTGATGCTCAAGTATTACCAACAGCTCCAGCAGGTATTGTTGATGTTTGTGGTAATCCACTTACACCAGTAGTTACTACCCCAGCAGATATTGCATGTGAAGGAACAATGACTTACGTATTTACGTATACTGATTGTGCTGGTAACACAGCTGATTGGTCGTATGTATATACTATTGACATTCCAGCATTTACTTTACCTGTAGATGATGCAAGTACAGTTGACTGTTTAGTTGATGCACAAGTTTCACCAACGCCACCAGTGATGACTGACATGTGTGGAACAGCAATGGTACCAGTAATGGTTACTCCAGCAGATATCCCATGTGAAGGTGATATGGCTTATGTGTTTACGTATACTGATTGTGCAGGTAACACAGCTGATTGGACATACACTTATACAATCGACATTCCTGCATTTACATTACCTGCAGATGATGCAAGTACAGTCAACTGTTTAGTTGATGCACAAGTAGCACCAACAGCACCAGTTATGACTGATATGTGTGGAACAGCAATGGTACCAGTTATGGTTACTCCAGCAGACATCTCATGTGAGGGTGATATGGCTTATGTATTTACGTATACTGATTGTGCCGGTAACACAGCTGATTGGACATACACTTATACAATCGACATTCTACCATTTACATTACCTGCAGATGATGCAAGTACGGTTAACTGTTTAGTTGATGCACAAGTTGAACCAATTCCACCAGGAGTTGTTAATGATGCTTGTGGTAATGTGATTGTACCAGTAGTAACTACACCAGCAGATATTGCATGTGAAGGAACAATGACTTACGTATTTACGTATACTGATTGTGCTGGTAACACAGCTAATTGGTTGTACACTTATACAATTGATATTCCAGCCTTTACTATTCCTTATACAAATGATGTAAGTGTTGTAAACTGTGTAATTGATGCACAAGTTCAGCCAGCAGATCCAGGAGTAGTAGTTGATATGTGTGGAACAACACTTCTTCCAATTATTACAGCACCATCTCCAACAGGATGTACAGGAGTAGGAGCAGTATGGACATTTACTTATACTGATTGTGCTGGTAACACAGCAGATTGGACGTATACTTATACAATAACATTGGCACCATTTGTTATCCCATTTGCAGATGACGCAAGTACGGTTAACTGTTTAGTTGATGCACAAGTAGAACCAATTCCACCAGGAGTTGTTAATGATGCTTGTGGTAATGCAATTGTACCAGTAGTTACTACACCAGCAGATATTGCTTGTGAAGGAACAATGACTTATGTATTTACGTATACTGATTGTGCAGGTAATACTTTAGATTGGACATATGTTTATACAATAGATATCTTAGCAATTGCAGTACCTATTGTTCCAGCGAATGGATTAAGCACAGTTGACTGTTTAGTTGATGCTCAAGTTGTACCAACAGCTCCAGCAGGTATTGTTGATGTTTGTGGTAATGTACTTGTACCAGTAATGGTTGCACCAGCTGATATCTCATGTGAAGGTGATATGGTTTACACGTTTACTTATACTGATTGTTCTGGCAATACAGCTGATTGGTTGTACACTTATACAATAGATATCTTACCATTTACTTTACCTGTAGATGATGCAAGTACAGTTAACTGTTTAGCTGATGCACAAGTTTCACCAACGCCACCAGTGATGACTGACATGTGTGGAACAGTAATGGTACCAGTTATGGTTACTCCAGCTGATATCCCATGTGAAGGTGATATGGCTTATGTGTTTACGTATACTGATTGTGCTGGTAACACAGCAGATTGGACGTATACTTATACAATAGACATCTTACCATTTACACTTCCAATTGATGAAGCAATTACAGTTGACTGTTTATTTGATGCTCAAGTTGAGCCAGCTCCACCATTAATGGTTGACTTATGTGGAAACCCAATCATCCCAACAGTCGCTACACCAGCTGACATCCCATGTGAGGGTGATATGGTTTATACGTTTACGTATACTGATTGTGCAGGTAACACAGCTGATTGGACGTATACTTATACAATAGATATTCCAGCATTTACTGTTCCAGCTGATGGTTCAGAGGCTGTTGTTTGTATAGCAGACGTTGTTGTACCAACCCCACCACTAGGTATTGTTGACGCATGTGGTACTGCAGTTGTTCCAGTAATGACAGAGAATGCTGATCCAGTTTGTTTAGGTGATAAGATTTACACATTTACGTATACTGATTGTGCAGGTAATATTGCTGTATGGACATATACAATTTCTATTAATGATAATGTTGCTCCAGTAATGGCAGCAGCACCGGGACCAGTTTCGGTACAATGCGGAGCTATACCAGCGATGACAACTTTGGCATACACAGACAACTGTGATGCACCAGGGACAGTTGCAGGAACAGATGGACCATTAGTTGGTGGTAACTGTGGTGGCACGATTACACGAACTTGGTCGTTTACAGATGCCTGTGGAAATATAGCTTCAGTATCACAAATAATTACAGTTGATGATACAATCGATCCAACGGCAACTGATCCAGCACCTCAAGTAGGTCTTCCTCCAGTTTTCGACCCCGCACAAGTTACAGATGCAGCAGATAACTGTGGTGTTCCTACCATAACAGATGGTGGAGATATATCTAGCGTAGGGACTTGTCCACAAATAATTACAAGAGAATATATTATTACAGATGCATGTTTAAATACGATTTCAGTTTTCCAAACATTTACAATAGAGGATCCGATATTAACGTTAAATGACACCACGGTTTGTTCACCGACTTTAGTTGATTTGACGGATCCGCTAATTTCAAGTACAAATGTGCCACCTTTAGCTTACTATACGGACCCTGGATTATCTCTTTTGGTTCCAGATCCAACAAGTGTTGGGGCAGGAACTTATTATGTCGAGGCAACAAACGCAAACGGAATATGCCCATCAATTGGAATAGTTACTGTAACAGTTACACCGACTCCAATATTAACGTTAAATGACACCACGGTTTGTTCGCCATTAACGGTTGACATTACAGCGGGTGCTGTTTCAAGTACAGATGTTGGAACGATGCTTTACTATTCAGATGTTGCAATGACGATACTTGTTGCAGATGCCACAGCAGTTGGTGCAGGAACATATTATGTTGAGGCAACAAACGCAGGTTGTACTGCAAATGGTTCAATCACGGTAACAGTTAATACAACACCAACAATAACATTTCCACTTATTGACCCAGCGGTTTGTTCACCATTAACGGTTGACATTACATTAGCAACTGTTGCAAGTACAGATATTGGAACATTGTCTTATTACACAGATGCTGGATTATCAATTCCAGTGGCTGACCCAACAGCAGTTGGTGCAGGAATATATTATGTTGAGGCAACGAGCAATGGTTGTTCATCAAACGGTTCAGTGACTGCAATAGTAACGATAACACCAACATTAACATTTCCACTTATTGACCCAGCAGTTTGTTCACCAGCAACTGTTGACATTACAGTAGGAACTGTTGCAAGTACAGATATTGGAACATTGTCTTATTACACAGATGCTGGGTTATCAATTCCAGTGGCTGACCCAACAGCAGTTGGTGCAGGAATATATTATGTTGAGGCAACGAATAATGGTTGTTCATCAAACGGTTCAGTGACTGCAATAGTATCGACAACACCAACATTAACACTTGCAGATCCAGCACCAGTTTGTTCGCCATTAACGGTTGACATTACAGCGGGTGCTGTTTCAAGTTCAGATGTTGGAGCGATGCTTTACTATTCAGATGTCGCAATGACGATACTTGTGCCAGATGCAACAGCGGTTGGGGATGGAACATACTACATTGAGGCAACCAACAGTGGTTGTGCATCAAACGGTTCTGTGACAGTTATCGTTGTAACAACTCCAGAGGTTGATCCACATGGACCAATCACTGCTTGCGATACATATACACTTCCGGTGATTACAGGATTGAACCTTACGGGTACTGAAGCATACTATGATGCGGCAGGTGGATTAGGAAACGTTGTTACAGCCCCAATCACTTCTTCTACAACTCTTTTCATTTATGATGGTGTATCAGGTTGTTCAGATGAGCAAATAGTTGTCATTACCATCAATCCATTACCGACAGTAACTGTTGTGAGTGGTGGAGACACATATTGTGAGGGTGATGCAGTTTCTGACATCTTAGTTGATGTAACAGGAACAGCCAATTTCACAGTTGATTACACTCTAGACGGAGCTGTATTAAGTGCTTCAGGAACGACAAATCCACTTAGCTTAGGAAATGCAGCAGGAGTTTACATCATCACAAACATTACCGATGGTAATACATGTACAAATGGTGCGAATGGTTCACAAACAATTGTTGTCAACCCTATTCCATCAGCACCATTAGCAGGTACAGATTCAGAATATTGTTCAACGGTTGAGCCTAATTTGATGACGGTATCTGGAGGAGCAGGTACGTATACTTGGTATTCAGACGCTAGTTTGACTTCAGTTCTTGGAACAGAAACAACATTAAACCCTTCAACTTCTCTCGGTTTAACCACCTATTATGTTACCGAAACAGAGTTTGGATGTGAAGGTCCATCCTCACAAGTGAACATTTCAATTATAGGGTGTGAGATTACAATTCCAACGGCGTTTACACCAGATGGCGACTTAATGAATGATGACTGGGAGATTGTAGACCTTGACTTAACTTATCCAAATAATATTGTTTATGTTTACAACAGATGGGGTAATTTATTGTTTACATCAGAACAAGGAAGCTATGACTCAAGGCGTTGGGATGGAACATCCAAGGAAGAACTTCTTCCGGTTGGTTCATATTACTTCATCATTGAGTTCAATGACAAGGAAAACAAAACGGCAACAGGAGTGGTTTCAATCATATTAAATAAATAGAAAGACGGCAAAAATTAATCATAACAAACCTTCCTAATTTCGTAGAGTACATATTGACAAAACTAACTATACTTGACCTTGCTTATCTTTTCAATTGATAGATGAAAATTGTAAAAAAGAGCATCTACATAAGGTAAAGATATACGGGACAAACAAAACATTACCTGCTACCCAAACCTTTTAATGACTTCAATTACAAATTATTTAGAATTGTGCTCCTAAATTTCTGCAATGAAACTATGAACTTTATTGATACGGTTCATCTTAAACATGACTAGCTATCTTTTTGTTTTTTTTCCTATAGGTGGGTAAATATTTAAGTACAGCTGTGACTTACGATGTTGATTTTCAATAACAAATGATGTCATGTCTATTTTTTTCGTTGAATGATATGGATTCATTATCGGCATTAAAATTGTTGAAGATTTAGGCAACCTTTTGATAAGTTTTAAGTTATATTTGTGGAAACTAAACTCTAAACCTATGAAAAAATCCTTTATAACTCTCTCTATTATAATGGTAACCGTTTTATCATTTGGGCAGAACCAAACCCAACTAGTAAAAACTAATAATTCTAAATTAAACACGACTTCAGCTTCAGACTCCTTGAAGGCAATTCAGATTTACAACGATGATATCAATCGTCAAGTAATTCAAATAGATTCGCACTTGAATTCAATTCAAATTAAGTGGGATTACGTTATGAATAACTCATCCGAGAAAGCAATTGCCGATGAAAATGGATGGTTTGATGATATGACAAGAATCAAAAAAGAATTAGAAGATAAGAAACAAGTACTTATCAACTCACTACAATAGCATTTTACGTCTACTACTTATGAAAAAGAATTTACTATTTCTATTTGCGCTTATAGCGGCGCCAATAATCGGATATACACAAGGTGGGATAGATTGTTCATCTATGGAACCTATTTGTACTGATGTTGGATTATCATTTACTGCTAATTCAGGCGTAGGAGAAGCATCAGCTACTGATCCAGGAAATGATTATGGGTGCCTTATAACTCAACCAAATCCATCATGGTATTATCTAGAAGTTTCTAGTAATGGTGATATTGATATGAGTTTAACAGCTCCAAGTGATGTTGATTTTATTATTTGGGGACCATTTACATCATTATCTGATGCTCAAACAGGATGTGGTAGCTATGGAGGCAACGGTGTCAACAGCAATGAGGTGGATTGTAGTTTTAGTCCAACAGCTTCTGAAACCCCATCTATTCCTGGAGCTCAAATTGGAGAGGTTTACGTAATGTTAATTACTAACTACGCTAATAATGTTCAAGATATAGAATTAACTCAAACAGGAGGTACTGGTGCAACTGATTGTAGTATTATAACGGATCCTCCTTGTGCAATTGGAGCATTTAATGTTGGTATTGGAGGATGTGATTTCACAACTAATAATTATGAAATTACAGGAACTATTGAATTTACGAATGCACCTACTTCTGGAAGTTTAATCGTCGAAGATTGTAATGGTAATCAAACTGTAGTTGATACTTATCCATTTGCAGCTAGTCCTTTATCATATACTTTAAGTGGACTAAATTCTGATGGTGCTGCTTGTGATGTTACTGCATACTTTACAGCTGAACCTACTTGTACACAGATATATAATTACAACGCCCCAGAGTGTGTAAGTAATTGTCCAACTTATGATTTACAAGCAGTTTCACCAACTATAGCATGTGGTAATCAAACATATTATTTAGAAATTGAAAATTCTGGTTGTGATGGATTTGTTCAGTTTGATATCATTGGTAATTATGGTTCTGTTGATGCTGGAGAAATTACTTGGGAGATAATTAGTAATTTAACTGGACTTGCTGTTGCTTCTGGAGGTCCTGGAACTAATGGAGGAAATATTAATGTAACTGTTGGTCCTTTGGATCCAAATGTTGATGGGACAATATTCAATTTAGTTGTCTATGATTCTTTTGGAGATGGATTTAATGGTACTGGCGGTACAATTCAGGTAAACAACTTTGATGGTGATGTTGTTGCTGGTCCTATTACAGGAAACTTTGGTTCGCAAACAAATCAATATTTTCAAGCTGGTGTTGAAGTATCTTCTTCAACAATTTCAGTAATAACTCCTTCTGGAGTTGTCACAAGTTCAATTGGAGATTGTCAAGATCATGAGATTGGGTTTATGTTGTCAAATACAAATTATTGTACTCCAATTTCAATAGACTTACCTTGGTCAATTACATGTGATAATAGTGGAACAGAGATCGCAAGTGGAACACATACAGTAATTGTTTATCCTCAAGTTCCTGCGTCATCTGATGATTTAGTTACTATTACTTGGAATACAGTTACTTGTGAATGGGATGTTAGCACAAATAATGATTGTGATTTAATAGATGTTGGAACTATATTTACAATTTCTCCTGATCCTACTACTTTAACCTCTTATTGTGTAGATGGAGATCAAGATTTCACAGTTTCATATGTAGGATTAGTTGGTTCACCAAACTGTTGCTCAACTGCTGGACCAACTGCAAATATCGTTTATAATTCAACAATTGATGTTACTGATTTTGTAACTCAAACTGCTTATGGTGGAACTGATAATTCAGCTTATGGAACAGTAGCTGGTTCTGGTGAAGGGGGAGATGCAACCTCTGTAGATATTACAATAGATGGAACTGATTTTTGTTATCCAGATGGTCCTAACAGTGTAGGTCAGGGTGCTCCAACAGAGTTGTATTATATAGATGTTTATATTAACGGAGTTCAAGTACTTTTTGAAGGACCATTATCTACAACAGATTTTAGTTATACTTTAAATGAAGCAGATTTGACTGCTTTAGGAGTTACATATAATGAAAATAGTGTAATAGAGGTTTATGTTTTACCAAATAGCTTTTATTTTCCAGGTGGAAACGGTCCTTTTGCTCCTACTGTGTTTACAAATTACGAAGGTGGGGTAAATTGTGCTTCTCTAGGTCAAGGAGAATGGACAATTAGTGGCTTAGATGTTGTTGTTGATGCGGTATACGAGCAAGAGACGGCAACACCAATAAACTGTGATTTCTTAACAACAGAGGCTTATACCTGTTGTGGAGGAGTTCTACCTATTCCTGCTGATGGAGGATCAACTGTAAATTGTCTAGCTCAAGCTCAGGTTCAACCAACACCACCTGTTATAAATGATCCTTGTGGAGATCCAATTACTCCAGTTATTACAGTACCTGCAGATATTGTTTGTCAAGGAACGATGGAATGGGTCTTTACTTATACAGATTGTGCTAATAATGATTCTGAATGGAAATATATTTATACTGTTTCAGCTCCGACTTATTCTGTTCCGGCTGCTGGTGGCTCTGCTGTTGCCTGTGCTACTGATGCTCAAGCTGCGCCAACGGTTCCTACTGTAACAGATAACTGTGGAACAGACTTAACAGTAAGTGCTCCAGTAGTTAGTGCAGATCCTGCATGTGGAGGAACAAAGACTTATACATATACATTTACAGATTGTACAGGCGCAACATTTGATTGGGTTTATACTTATACAATTGCTGTTCCAACTTATACTTTGCCAGCTGCTGATGGATTAACTGTTGCTTGTGTAGCGAATGCTCAAACAGCACCAACGGTTCCAACAGTAACAGATAACTGTGGAACAGACTTAACAGTAAGTGCCCCAGTAGTGAGTGCAGATCCTGCATGTGGAGGGACAAAGACTTATACATACACATTTACAGATTGTTCAGGCGCAACATTTGATTGGGTTTATACATACACAATTTCGGTACCTACTTATACAGTGCCTGCTGATGATGGAACAACTGTAGCATGTGCAACAGATGCTCAAACAGCACCAACAGTGCCAACAGTAACAGATAACTGTGGAACAGACTTAACATTAAGTGCCCCAGTAGTGAGTGCAGATCCTGCATGTGGAGGAACAAAGACTTATACATATACATTTACAGATTGTTCAGGCGCAACGTTTGATTGGGTTTATACTTACACAATATCTGCACCTACTTATACAGTGCCAGCTGATGATGGAATAGCAGTAGTTTGTGTTGCAGATGCTCAGACCGCACCAACGGTGCCAACAGTTACAGATAACTGTGGAACAGACTTAACTGTGAGTGCACCAGTAATAAGTGCCGATCCAGTTTGCTCAGGTACAAAGACTTATACATATACATTTACAGATTGTACTGGCGCAACGTTTGATTGGGTTTATACTTACACAATTAACGATAATATACCTCCAGTAGGTACAGCACCAGCAGATCTTTCTTTACCAGGGGGAGTAGCACCTGCTTGTGATCCAAGTTTAGTGACTGGTGTTTTAGATAATTGTGATCCAAGTCCAATAGTTACTTGTTTGCCTGATGTTTCAGACGGAGGGAATTGTCCAGAAATCATTACTAGAACTTATCATATTGAGGATGAATGCGGAAACTTTATTGAAGTTACTCAAACAATTACAATAGGTGATCCAAACCCTCCTACTGCAAGTGATCCATTACCTTTGTTCTTTGAATGTATTGGGGATGTTGATTTGCCAGACCCTTCGGTTGTAATAGATGCAACAGATGTTGAGGGGCCTGTAACAATAGATTGGGAAGATGATAATGTGACAGGTGGAGTTTGCCCTGATACAATAACAAGAAGATATAGAGTTACAGATAATTGTGGGAACTTTATACTTGTTTCTCAATTATTAATTATAGAACCTGCTACTGTACCTGTAATTCCTGTTGATGGAGCATTGACAGTGAGTTGTGTATCAGATGCAGATGGATCAGATATCGTATTACCAGTTGTAACAGATGTTTGTGGAAATGCCTTAACAGCTTCAGCACCAGTTATTGTTGATAATCCAAACCCATTAGATTGTGAGGGAACAAGAACGTATACTTACACATTTACAGATTGTGCAGGAAATAGTGATGCATGGAGTTTCATTTATACAATTGATATACCAGTATTTACAATTCAAGATGCAGATGGAGCATTGACAGTGGATTGTGTATCTGACGCAGATGGATCTGATGTTGTGTTACCAGTTGTCTCAGATGCTTGTGGAAATTCATTAACAGCATTAGCACCAGTTATAGTTGATAATCCGAATCCATTAGATTGTGAAGGGACAAGAACTTATACTTACACATTTACAGATTGTGCCGGAAATAATGATACTTGGAGTTTTGTTTATACAATAGACTTACCAGCATTTACATTACCATTTGCAGATGATGTAGCAACGGTAGATTGTTTAGTAGATGCACAAGTACAACCAACACCACCATCACAAGTATTTGATGTATGTGGAAATGAGATAATACCAACAGTAGCAACTCCAACAGACATTGTTTGTGAAGGAGATATGGCTTGGGTATTCACTTACACAGATTGTGCAGGAAACACATTGGATTGGACATATACCTATACAATAGATATTCCAGCCTTTACTATTCCTTATGCAAATGATGTAAGTGTTGTAAACTGTGTAATTGATGCACAAGTTCAGCCAGCAGATCCAGGAGTAGTAGTTGATATGTGTGGAACAACACTTCTTCCAATTATTACAGCACCATCTCCAACAGGATGTACAGGAGTAGGAGCAGTATGGACATTTACTTATACTGATTGTGCTGGTAACACAGCAGATTGGACGTATACTTATACAATAACATTGGCACCATTTGTTATCCCATTTGCAGATGACGCAAGTACGGTTAACTGTTTAGTTGATGCACAAGTAGAACCAATTCCACCAGGAGTTGTTAATGATGCTTGTGGTAATGCAATTGTACCAGTAGTTACTACACCAGCAGATATTGCTTGTGAAGGAACAATGACTTATGTATTTACGTATACTGATTGTGCAGGTAATACTTTAGATTGGACATATGTTTATACAATAGATATCTTAGCAATTGCAGTACCTATTGTTCCAGCGAATGGATTAAGCACAGTTGACTGTTTAGTTGATGCTCAAGTTGTACCAACAGCTCCAGCAGGTATTGTTGATGTTTGTGGTAATGTACTTGTACCAGTAATGGTTGCACCAGCTGATATCTCATGTGAAGGTGATATGGTTTACACGTTTACTTATACTGATTGTTCTGGCAATACAGCTGATTGGTTGTACACTTATACAATAGATATCTTACCATTTACTTTACCTGTAGATGATGCAAGTACAGTTAACTGTTTAGCTGATGCACAAGTTTCACCAACGCCACCAGTGATGACTGACATGTGTGGAACAGTAATGGTACCAGTTATGGTTACTCCAGCTGATATCCCATGTGAAGGTGATATGGCTTATGTGTTTACGTATACTGATTGTGCTGGTAACACAGCAGATTGGACGTATACTTATACAATAGACATCTTACCATTTACACTTCCAATTGATGAAGCAATTACAGTTGACTGTTTATTTGATGCTCAAGTTGAGCCAGCTCCACCATTAATGGTTGACTTATGTGGAAACCCAATCATCCCAACAGTCGCTACACCAGCTGACATCCCATGTGAGGGTGATATGGTTTATACGTTTACGTATACTGATTGTGCAGGTAACACAGCTGATTGGACGTATACTTATACAATAGATATTCCAGCATTTACTGTTCCAGCTGATGGTTCAGAGGCTGTTGTTTGTATAGCAGACGTTGTTGTACCAACCCCACCACTAGGTATTGTTGACGCATGTGGTACTGCAGTTGTTCCAGTAATGACAGAGAATGCTGATCCAGTTTGTTTAGGTGATAAGATTTACACATTTACGTATACTGATTGTGCAGGTAATATTGCTGTATGGACATATACAATTTCTATTAATGATAATGTTGCTCCAGTAATGGCAGCAGCACCGGGACCAGTTTCGGTACAATGCGGAGCTATACCAGCGATGACATCTGTTGCATACACAGATAACTGTGATGCAGCAGGAACAGTAACAGGAACAGATGGACCATTAGTTGGCGGTAATTGTGGTGGCACGATCACACGAACATGGACTTGGACAGATGCCTGTGGTAATGTTTCGATTCCAGTTACACAGATAATAACAGTCAATGACAATATTGCTCCATTAATGGCTGCAGCACCAGTAGGTGTCACAGTACAATGTATTGGAGATGTTCCAACAATGACTGACCTTGGTTACACAGATAACTGTGATGCAGCAGGAACAGTAACAGGAACAGACGGAGCATTAGTAGGAAACAATTGTGGCGGAACGATTACTAGAACATGGACTTGGACAGATGCTTGTGGCAATGTTTCAATTCCAGTAACTCAAATAATTACAATCAACGATAATATTGCTCCACTTTTAGCTTTACCTTTAAATGTTACAAATGTTGCTGTTCAATGTTCAGCAGATATACCAGCAATGATCGACTTAACATGGACAGATAACTGTGATGGGACAGGAGTTGTAACAGGATCAGATAACTCAGATGGTTTAAGCTGTCCAGAGACAATTACAAGAACATGGACGTATACAGATGCATGTGGAAATAATGCAACTGTATCACAAACAATTATTGTTGATGATACTATGGATCCAACAGCCTCAAATCCAACAGCTATTTCAGTTCCTGGTTTTATGGATGTTCCAGCTCCAGATATTACAGCTGTAACAGATGAAGCGGATAACTGTACACTAAATCCAATTGTAACTATTGAAGGAGCTGATGTTTCAGATGGTAATGTTTGTAATGGAGAAATAATTAC
>ENA-OWPI01002672-OWPI01002672.1-marine-metagenome-genome-assembly--contig:-NODE-2672-length-16268-cov-2.811624_pt1 | contig 16268 bp, 9 predicted proteins | sample MGYA00238138_ERZ651775 | MGnify/ENA primary metagenome ERZ651775 (study PRJEB26906, sample SAMN06265043) | marine metagenome | isolation source: Helgoland LTER site | place: Germany:Helgoland, sampling...
TGACAATTCCGTGAATCTGCAGAACATGACCGACTCTATGGTCCACGAGGTGGCCGAGGTGTTTCTCACCTCCGACCTTGCCTCGCACAGGGATGCCGTCCGCAGTAGGTTCAACGCGCTAGTAGCCGCCTTCGTCATGCTTGTGATGGGTGGCGCGTACGTGTGGTGGCAGGTTATCTGCTCGCGTCGGCTGAGAGCCAAGACCGATCCAATCGAGGACTCCATGGCTGAGCGCATCTCCGCCGCGGCGACGAGGCCCGCGCCGTGGATCCCGAACCCCGTGTTCACGGCGGCGGAAGCACCTCTCCCGAACGATCCGGATGAATCGATGGATCTTTGCGAAGGCGTGGCTCCTGTTTCCGTGGATGACATCACGGTTGGAAAAATTGTCGCCCAGATTGCACTGGTGTCCAAGGACGATTCCCAGGCTGCACGCTTCTTCTCCGATCTCCACGCTGATCCGACCGTCAATCGACTCATCGAGAAGGCTGGATGGACCCACGGCGTGAACTCCAACCAGACACCGCGTCGTCTCGCTGACTGGCACGACGGGGTGATCGAGTACGTGAAAGCGAGGACCTGCTTCGCCGAGGATTCTGATTGGCTCCGAATGAACTACGTCGACGGCGTCCTGTCGAGGTACACCAGCAGAATCTGACCGGCGGAGTGTGAAGCTGACGGAGATGCCAGGACGAGACGAGAAGAGAATGACGAGACGAACGGAGAGAATGACGAGACGACGATAGGCGCCACATATAAGGAAAATCCCACGACTCTCAAATTCCAACTTCTACGAACCTAACCCTTCTCTACGACAAAGCGTGGGCCCCCACGTTTCGTCGCCATCGTATAAATGGCTTAGGCGACGGTGAAGGAGCTCCAGGTCTGCTTGAGGTCGCGCTCCTGGCCCTTGAACCAACGCTTGTCACCGGACTGGAGCTTCATGGTGTAGAGGGTGCCATCGGACACGGTGGCCGCGATGAGCTGGTGGCGGCCACCCTCGTCACCGTCGGCGGTGCGGGTGAGCACCTCGAAGTAGTAGTAGGTCTTGCCCTTGTTGCTCTTGGTGAAGACGTCAAGGACGGCGGCAGCGGACACCTTGTTGGCCGCGAAGCCACCCTCGGAGCGGGTCTGGCCGTTGTAGGACTGCTGGCCGAGAAGGAAGCCGATCTTCTCGAGGTAAGACTCGGGGGAGCCGAAGTCCTCAATCTTGGACTTGCCGCACTTCGGCTCGATGAGGACGGAGATGTTGCTCACCGCATCGAAGTTGTCCTCGAAGTAGACATCCTGGTTGGGGAAAGGACGCTCCCTGGAGGGGTTGTACTTGGCGGGGAGGAGGAAGGCGTAGCCGTCACCGGAGTAGGGGATGAAACCTGAGGGAGGAGAGAGGGAGGGATCGCTTTGGTCAGAACCCGAACGCAGAGGCGAGCCGAGGTTGGGGCGCGATACCGCGCGACGAACGCGCGAGCGCGGAGGCGACGTGTCGATGAATCTATATGTGCACCCATCGCGGGGTCGACGCGATCGGCCCGCACGACGGACCACAGATCAGAGCTCGGAACCGGCATCCGGGCTCGGTCCGGACGCGTTAACATCTAACTGGATTGCCGTGAAGCAACTTACCGGAAGAGTTGGTGGTGGAACCAAAGACGTTGGCGGAGTCACCGTAGGCGGCGAAGGAGGGCTTCGCGGCGGCGGCGGCACCGGCAGCCTAAGGAAGGAAAGGGATGGACGGGCGGGCTCGGGTCAGCGGACGGGCGACGGAGGACGGACGAAGTCCGGGGAAAAGGTGACACGCGATTGCGATCATTCCCAAGGGTTTCAATCCGCGGAACGCTCTCGAATCAGCGCCCGCCCCGCATCGCGCGGCCCGCTCGGACCCGACGCGAGCGTGGATTCAAATCATTTGGAGTGTCGACAACGCGAATCGGGCGTTCACGGCATCGCGGAGGGCCTGGTCGGGGGGACACTCACGGTGAAGACGGACAGGGCAGCGCGACGGGAAGTCTCGTCAGCGGAGGCCAGGGTCACCACGGAGGCACGCTTCGCGGAGACGGGGGCGACCGCGCGAGCGCGGAGAGCCTCGGTCTTGCCCGCGAAGGTGGGGCGTGCCACGACGGCGGAAGAAGCGGAGGTAATGGCAGCCATTTCGACTTGAGAGGCGTGCAAAGACTGGCCTGAGAGGGTGCAGATATGACGGGATCGGAGCGAAGATATCCAGTTTTGGCGAGTGCGGGACCGATATCGATTCCGCACTCAAAGCAAGTCGCGTCCTGATTGGCCCGAGAAATTTCTTCCTGCGGGGTATTCAGTTGACGATTGGGCTCGAAAATATGACTGGGATCCAGAATTTTCCATCTTTTTGGGTTTGCGACTCAACACGGCAATCGGAGCATAGCGATCGTTTTCGGTGGATACGAAAACACGGATCGACTCCCCCACTACGGCGTGAGTTAAAGGTTTGCAAACCTTGAAAATTCCTGCCAGTTCATCTCTCGATCCAAAAAACCGTTTCGATGATTCGATGATTCCAGTGTGCGGAGCACTGCTGGGAGGAGAGACCGATGTCTTTTTCATTCAAACCGCGCCAGTCAGTACGCAAATATAAGAATAGTCCAACTGTTTGATCACTCATAAAATACAAGATATTGGTTAACGGGAGTTCAGTTCAGCAGTTCAGTTGGCCAGCTCGCTCTTGTGGCAGACCGGTCGGCGCAGCGCCCGCTCGATGAGATGACGTCCCAGGCGTCGCGCCGCGCGGCGAGCGCAGTGATGGGGACCTTAGGCAGGTATTTAGGCGGTGCGTCGCATGTCCTCGCGCGCGCGGCGTCTCCCTCCGTCGGCGCCTACGCGCCGTGGGCAGCGCCGCGCGCTCGTCGCTTCTTCGAGGTGCCCAACCTCTCCGACCTGTGCGAGAAGACGTTCTCGTCCTCCAAGACGGTACAGCACTCGCCGGAGGACCTGTTCGCGGTCGTGGCGGACGTGGATAGGTACCAGGAGTTCGTCCCCTTCTGCGCGGGGTCCCGGGTGCTCCGGCGAACCTCGCACACGCGCTTCGAGGCGGAGCTGGAGATCGGGTTCAGGCTCTTCAACGAGCGCTACGTCTCCGACGTGTCCCTCGTACCGGGCGAGTCCGTCACGGCGGAGGCGGTGAGAACCCCGGGAGGACTGTTCGAACGACTGGTGAGCACGTGGAGGTTCGAGCGCGGCGCTCACCCGCGCGAGTGCGTGGTCAAGTTTGACATCGACTTTCGCGTCGGGTCCGTGTTGCACGCGCAGGCGGTGGGACTGTTCTTCGAGGAGGTGTCGCGGATGCAGATAAACGCGTTCGAGGCGCGGTGCGTCGAGCTGTACAGAGGACGGGCGGCTGGGGCGGTGTCCGGATCCAGCCGCGTCGGGGGTGTCCAGGCACTGGGGGGATCAGGCTCGGGGGCGCAAACGACGAAGCAATCGACGGAGACGCCGCGGTGGGAGACGGAGTTGCGCGCGGCGTTTCACTCGGCCGAGATCGCCGGGAGGGGCCGCGAGAACCTCGAGAAGGACGGGTGGACGGACGGGGGTGACGCCGACGCGCGTGAACCGGGCGAACCGGGCCTGGGTCTGCGCGATTTCGCCATCGCGTGCGCCTCGCTCGACGGGGTGTCGCCGTTTGGGAAGGCGGTCTCGTCGCGGCCGCTGCTGTGCGGTGCGCTGCACGTCGCACTGGACGTCCGGGGTTGCGGGCGTGTGACCGCGGACGATGCGGCGGCAGCGACCCGGCTCGTCGAGCGGATAGGTAAGGGGGTGGTGGGAGGTGAGGGCGTCGGGGTGGGAAATGAGGGCGTCGGGGTGGGAGGTGAGGGCGTCCGGGAGGCGGACGCGGCTGCGCTCGGGGGATACCTGCGCGAGCAGCTCTCGGCGCTGAAGCGGCGCCTGCCCAACGTCGCGCGGCTGGCTTCGACGCAGCAGCAGAGGGTCCTGGACGGTGAGGATGACGACTTCGCGGCCGAGGACGAGGGGAACGAGTTCGATATCCTGGTGGAGACGGCGATGGCGGACGTGGTGACGGAACAGGCGCTCGAGGGGGTCGACGGACTCGCCGCAAAGTTGACGGAGACCCTGGGCGGCGGCGGAAAGGAAGCGAGGGTGGGCGAAACGAACTGGGCCGCCGCCGCGACGACGATGGATGACTTGCTGTCGTCGCGCACGCTGGATGGAATCCTCCGGCTCGGGGTGCTGGTGAGGCAGGCTCGGGGCGGCGGTGCTGGTGTCTAATTTAACACTGCGGTAACTCTAGTTCTCCTATCGGGTTGAGGCGTTTTGCACGAACTGGATGTTGTAACTCCCGGTGGCGTCATCCTTCTCCGCCTTGAAGTTGTCCGTGGAGAGCCCGAAGTTGCCCAGGATGGAGTTCCCGAGGTCCTTCAGCTTGCCGATCATCTCCTCCTTCATCTCCTCCCTCTTTGCCTCCACCAGCGGCCTCAGCCTCTCCGCAGAGGCTAAAGCCTGCGTACGCGATCCAGGCTCAAGTTCAGCCGCGCGTTCGACATCCACGAGCGCGCCCTCCAGGTCATCCAGACTCTCACGTGCCGCGCTACGCCTCAGGTAGGCCTTCGCGTACGTGTCGTCCTCGGCGATCGCGGCTGTGCAGTCCTCCTCAGCCTCCTTGTGCGACTCGAGCTTGACCCTGCACGCCGCGCGGTTGGAGAGGTACACCGCACGGTCCCTTCGTCTGGCACGTTCACCGCCCGCGTCCTCATCGGGCGCACTTTCCTCGGGCGCATCGGCGGGTGCGGCCTCGAGGGCGAGCGTGTAGTGACTCGCGGCCTCCTCCCACTCGCCTCTCGCGAAGCAAGCGTTGCCGCGAGCCTTGTGCTCCTCCGCCGCGACCGGCTCGGGGGGCGAGCACGACTCCACGAGGCGAGTCGCGTCCTCGTCATCATGCTCCACTATTTGAACCATACCCCCGCCGGGAAGCCACGGCGAGCGTGGGTCGGACCTCGCCTGTGTCACGCCAGATCCGCCCTCCAAGTTCTGAGACCAAAAAGTGAGAAAAGCGACTTTTTGACGCAAAGGGCACCGCGCTCGACCCGAAGGCCGGTCGTGCGTGATACCCTCGCGGGTGAGTCGATCGGCGCCGTAATTGCGGCATCGTCGCAACCATCCGCGCACCGGGCTCGGGGCCTCCGGACTTGTTGACAGAGACCGCACCGGCCAGTTTCCTTCGCCGCGCCAGTTCCGCCCACCATGAGGTCCCCAGCCCCGAGGACCGCTCCTCCCCGCACCACCGAAGAGAACGAGCCCCTGATCGGGACGGAAAATCTCGAATTCATTCAGGTGGGTCCAGCCGCCACGCCCCCCGATCCGCCCCCCGCCCCCCGCCCCACCGCGGACTAACACGCCCAACCCCGCATCGCAGGTGGAGGTGGTGAGGCACATCGGCGACGCCCGCGACATGCTCAAGGCGCACGCGATCAAAATCGGACCCTTTCGCGTGGCGAGCGACCTGTGCAAGTCGGTCATCGATGAGCTCGACGCGGCTGCCGCCACCCTCCGCGATTGCATCTCGTGCACCCCCCTGAGCGTCGCGACTGGCGCCGCGTTGAAAGCGCTGGGCTCGCTCGCGGCGTGGACCGACGACCCCGGCTTCGGCGCGTCCCTGGCGAAGCTGGGCGATCCAGAGCTCCCGGACTCGGAGTATCGAGAGCTCGCCAAGGAGGTGGGCGGATTGTTGCGCCCGGCCCACGTCGCGAACGACGCGAGGACCGCGGCGATAGAGGAGGGTCGAGCGCTCGCGGCTGCCACGGCGGAACAGGTCCGGGGAGCGCTGTCCCGCGCGGCGCTGGCGTGTAGCTCGAGGGGCACGGGGGGCGTGCACGCGCTAGAGGAGGGAAGTCTGGAGATGGTTGAGGTGGCGGATGCGCTCGAGGTGCTGACGAAGACCTCGAACTGGCGCCGGGGTGCGGACGAGGGATGGATGCTCGCGGAGAAAGAGGTTTGCGACGCCGCGGCTGAGTCCCTCGCCAGGGCGGTGGTGCCTACCCTGTTCGTGCCGCTCCTCGGAGCGAGGGACATTAAGACGACACGAGAGGTCACCGATGCCGCCGAGAGGGTGGCGCGCGTGTGGAGCGCCGGGGGCGCTGTGTCGCGCGCCGTGGGTGACGCCGTGGACAAGTTCGGGATCGCTCCCGACGGCGCGTCGGTGGTGGCCGCCGCCGTCATAGCCCACCTTCCGTTCACTTCAGAGCGACCCATGAGGGATCGGGTGGAGGATGAGGTGTCGGGACACCTGAAAGACGACGTTGAGAGGGGTACCGCGGCAGCCCCAAACGCACGGTCACTCGTCGAGAGCCTGACGCATGCGCTGGTGAAGCGTGTATCCAACCACATGAAGACGGCGGCGGCGGCGCTGCGCGCCCGCGGCGACGCCAACGTGGAGGCGCCGTTCTTGTGGATACTGGCGTGGCTGGAGAGGGATACTCCCGCCCTTGCGATGGAGGCGGTGAACGAAGTCGCTGACGACATCCGCGTACGATTCTCAGCAGCAGCAGAGAAGGCTGGGGATGTGGGGTTCAAGAAGCTCAAGCTGCTTGCGAATCCTATCATCCATTCGCTCGAGGCCCCGGCGACTTTCCGCCATAGGGCATTTAAGGGTGCAAATGACGCGTTGAAAAGCCTCACGACGGATGTTCACGTCGCATCGAACGCGACGGATGTACTTGAACGCCTGGCGAGAATAGGGAGGGCCCCGACGCCGAGCCCTTCGCGTTCGTCTTCTCTCCCCCCTTCGCCCCAGAGGTTGGTGCGCCAACGAAAGGTCAGTAAGGAGCGGGAGCCGGTCCCGAAGCCCACAAAACCTGTGAAGAAGCCCCCAAAGCCCCCAAAGAAGAAGGCAACGGCTCACTTGAAGCAGCAACGGGGTAGGAACGCAATAATCGAGCACGGTGGTTTGGCGATGCTTTCAATCGCAGCCTCGCAGGAAGACGGTGGGGACACCGTCAGCCGGGATTGGTCGTCTTTCTACGCGGAGGGAGGTTCGGAACGACCGGCTGATGACGCTTCAAAACTGGCCCTGTCCGAGCCGAGCGACGAGGCAGAAGTGACCCCAAGGGTTGATGTGAGGAGGAGACCGGCGCAGTCTGACCGCAGCAACACAAAGTCGAAGACGAACAATGCCGCGGCCGCTCACAGATTTCTGAAACGAGCGGCAAAGACTGCGAGCTTGAGTGAGCTCGGGACTCGCCTCCCGCCGGCCCCTCCGATGTTCGCCGCGGGATCTGGTGCGGCGGCGGCGGCGGCGGCGGCAACCTCGAATATCCAGTCCCAATCGCTCTCCATGCCCATGCACGCGGCGATATGGCTGCTCGATTTATGTCGGAAGACTGGCACGAGTCTTCCGGAGGGTGCGGATCAGCGTTTCCTGCTCGAGTTCACCTCCTGCCCCAGCTCCGTCCTCGAGGTGCTCGGTCGCATCAACTGGCCGGTAGTGTTGCGGTCGATGGACACCTCGATGCACGGAATGCTATCGGGCGTGATCAACACGGCGCCGAGCGCATCGAGAGGAGTCAACTTCCCCTTTGAAGGAAGCGGCGCCTGGGCGTCCGGCGCGGCGGTTCCTCCCGCGGCTCTGAACTCCGGGGGCAGAGAGGCGGCCGGGGCGATCGAAGGGGCGATCGAAGGGGCGACTGGGACGAGCGAGGGTAGCGGCAGGGGGTTTGGTGGCGTCTCAGGAGCGACGGACGGGCGTGGAGGCAGCAGTGTCTCGGTCCCCGTGCACGGAGTGGCCAGCGGGTTGCATCTCAAGTTCATGTCGAGGGACAAGAATAAATCGGGCAAGCGCAAGTTGCAGGAGGCTTCACCGAAGTCCCCAGACCCGTACGCTTTCGATGATTCCGCGGAACATGCGAAACAGGCTATTATCCGATGAGCCGGTGCGCTCTAAACAATCTCGTTGATAAACAGATCTGATAAACAGAATGTTACCTTCGCACCTCGTATTAGTACAGAGTTCACAGTCAAAGGCGGGGCTCTTGAGCTCTGGCATCGCGATGCAGACGGATGAGCTCCTTGTGGATCGTATCGGATGTGTGACGGTCCTAACGTTAAACAGGCCGCGCCAGCTGAACGTTCTCAGCCTGAGCATGGTGCGAAAGTTGCAAGAGGTTTACGCACGCTCCGACGCCGACCCGGAAATAAAGGCCATCGTCGTGCGAGGTGCCGGTGAGCGCCCTTGCCTGTGCGCAGGGGGTGACGTGAAGCGGATATACGAAATGCGGACGCATTCAAAAACCGACTCCTTCTTCGCGGACGCACTCTCCTTCTTCGCGGCGGAATACGTCATGAACTCGTTCCTCGGTCGCTTAACAACTCCGCACGTCGCACTCATGGACGGCATCGTGATGGGGGGAGGCTGTGGGGTCTCCGTGAACGGTTCACACCGGTGTGCCACCGAGCGAACGGTTCTATCGATGCCCGAGTGCGCCATAGGACTCGTGCCGGACGTGGGCGGCACGCATTTTCTCAGTAAGGTGCAAGGAGAGTTGGGGACGATGCTGGCGCTCACCGGGAGAAGGCTGAGTGGTTTAGATGCAAAAGTCTTAGGATTGGCAACGCACACACTCGCGTCGGATGATGTTCCAAGAGTGGTGAACGAGCTCGCGACCGCACTAGCTGACGTCAATAAGTCCGAAGCGGCGGGGGTGGTCGGGAACGTGCTTAGTCGATTGGAGACGCAGCTCCAAGCTGTACCGAGTGATGTGGCGCCCCGCCGAGCAGCCATCGACGGATGGTTCGCGGGTGACAGCTTGGAGGACATCGTCGCCGCGCTGACGGATGCGACGAAGGGAAACGAAGGGGACCTGGCGAAGGAACTACTCGAAGCCATCCAGGCCGGGTCTCCCACGAGCCTCAAGGTGACACTCGCGATGCTCCGCCGCGCCTCGTCCGAACCCTCGCTCGTCTCGTGCCTCCAAACGGAGCTGTGCGCGGTGGCGGGGTGCCTGGCGAGGGCGGATTTCTACGAGGGGGTGAGGGCGCTTTTGGTGGACAAGGGAAAGGGACCGAAACCGGCGTGGCGCGTCGGGAGGCTCGAGGAAGTCTCCGCCGAGGACGTGGAGGCGCACCTCGCGCCCGAAACAGAAGAGGTTGAGGTCATCGTGGCGAGGTTCCGAGAGGAGGCAAACAGCGGGGACTCGACGGCTCGGCTGTGAGGCTCAAGCCTTGATGACGTCGTAGAGTTTATATCAGTGCCGTCATCCTCTTTTTTACAGCGGTTTCACGTGTCGAAGCGGTTTCACGCGGTGGTTGGCGGCGCAGCCGGGCCGACTCCCGCGCCAGCCGGAAACGTCGGCGCCCTCGCTGCCCATTCCATGGAACTCTTGTGCACCCCCTGCAGGTCCGCCGCGCCGGCCCTGAGACCCTGTGCCATCTCACGCGCCTGTTTGCTCTTCTCGCTGAGTCCCCGTCGAGCCTCCGCCGCCTCCTTCTCCGCCTCCCCCAGCTTGGCGCGGATGGACTCCGCCTCGCGCCTCTTCACATCCGCCCGGAGCGCACGCATGACCGCATCCGGCGGCCTCGCGAGCGGTGTCACGTTATCACCATCACCGGCGCCCAAACCCGTGATGCCCCTCGCCTCGCACGCCTGGTCGAGCGCGTTGAGCCGCGGCACCAGAGCCTCCTCGCGCGTGATGGCGTCGAACTCGTCCACGCTGAACGTGCCGATGCCCTGCAACAGCTGGCAGTACAGGTCGTACAGCGGCTCGTGCATCTCGGCATCGAGCCCACTCAGGGCGGCGGCGAACTCCTGCGAGGTTAGAAGCGAATGGGAACGTCAGATACATGCTCGAACGGGGTCGAAGGGGACGCGACACGGAGGATCGAATTTCTTCCCCCTCTGAGTTTTTCTCGGAGCGTTCGACGCGAATGGGGTCGCGTGCGCGGGGACCACGTACCTCCGGTGTTTGCGGCTTGAGGGTGACCTCGAGCGCCTCATTGAAGGTGTCGCGAAGCTTTCGCACGCGCTTTCCTTCAAAGAACTCCATCCTTTGTGCTTCGAAGGTGCAGTCGTTGTGTGTCCGCAATGATTTGAGCTCGTTGCACTCGCTTTTTTCGAATCATGGAACGGCTCGCTTCGCCGCACAAAAGGCACAGGACGCCGGAAAATAGCAAAATAACAGTTTCAAATGCACAACTCAACAAATTTCTTCATAGGGGAACAGTTACAAAATGTATGAATAGATTCCACTCGCGACGAGCGCCCGGGCTGCACACACACGGCCTCGCGCTCGGGCGATGGGCAGCGTCGGCAAGAACGCGGTGTGGCAGGACCGCGAGATCCGTTTCGACGTCAAGCTCAAGGACCTGAACCTGCGCAAGGGCGAGTTCGAGATCGATCACCTCAAGGGGGTGGAGGACACAAAGGGAAACACCGGGGACAAGGGCGAGCTCGTGGTGACCAACCTGCGGACGATATGGGTGTCGAGCAGGAGGAGGAACATCAACCTCAGCATCGGGTACGGCGCCATGGTTTCCATCAACACGCGCACCGCCAAGACGAGGCTCAGGGGTCAGACCCAGTCGCTGTACATCATGACCAAGTTCAACGGTAGCAGGTTCGAGTTCATCTTCACCAACCTCGTGACGAACTCCCCGCGGCTTTTCAACACCATCCAGGCGGTGCACCGCTCGTACGATGGCTCCAAGATGTACCGCGACCTCAAGCTCCGCGGTGCCATCATCGCGGACAAGGAGCTCAAGCTGCTGCCCAAGGAGGAGGTGTACAACAAGGTCAACGGGGTGTGGAACCTGAGCAGCGAGCAGGGCAACCTCGGAACGTTCTTCATCACCAACGTGCGGCTGGTGTGGCACGCGAACATGGCTGAAAACTTCAACGTCAGCATACCCTACATACAGATGAAGAGCGTCAGCGTGAGGGACAGTAAGTTCGGTCAGGCGCTGGTGGTGCACACGACGCACAGGAGCGGCGGGTACGTCCTCGGGTTCCGAGTCGACCCGGCGGAGAAGCTGAAGGAGGTCTTCACCGAGGTCGAGGGTCTGCACAAGGTGTTCAGCGCGAACCCCATCTTCGGCGTGGAGTTCAGCGTCGAGGAACGCGCGGGTTCGCTCAGCTCCGTCGCCGTGCCCAGGGAGACGGATGACGTGGAGATAGACAACGACGGCGACTCGTTCAGGCAGTACTACGCCATGGGGGGAGAACGCTCCACGGAGGAGAGGGAGGTGGTGTTCTGCCCGGAGCTGGGGCTGGCCATCGAGAAGCTGCCGGAAGGGGTGACCATCCAACAGCTGTGGAACATCGTATGACGCGGGACTGTGGAGTTCGATAGTGTACCATCAGTAACCAATACACTTAGCAAGTACGAAGGGAATAGAAGATCGCAGAAGACCTTGGCTGTTAACCACAGATTTGAACGCGCTGCGTCCGAGGCGAAAGCCACAGATGTCAAGGTCAGAGCCCACCGAATCTTTCTTGGCGCTCCTACGCGCGGCGGAGGAGGGCGAGGTAGAGGAGACGATGGCTGAGGTGATCGCCAGGTTCGAGACCAGCGAAGACGGCGACGGCGATGAAGCCGACGGAAAAGCCGGAGACTCGCCTGAGAAGGAGAGGCCGGGGGGTCTCGGACCCGAGGGTAGCGTGCAGGCCGAGGCGGTGGGCATGGAACTGAGCGGCGTGCTGTGTTCATACAACGCGAGCAAAGCGCGGGTTTGCCATGCCCCTGACAGTCCCTCCGGGGCCGGGACCGCAAAGGCAATAGTCGCTCAACTGCAAGACGAGAGCATGGGAATTGAAAAGATGGTCGCCGTGCAGGAGAGCCTCGCCGATATCTCGGGTGACGCCGCAACGCTGAAAACATTCATTGCGGACGCCAGACCGGCGGTGGGAGGCGCGTTAGTGATGGTATCGGAAGATTCCGAGCTGCTTCAAGCCCTGGCCGCGGAGTTGGGACTCGACAACGCGCACGCCTTCGAGCACGCCACGGGGTTGCTCTTGGCCTATCCCAAGGAAGGTGAGGATGGGGGTGAGTGGACCCTGATTAGGAGACTGTCGCACGAGTAGGTCTCATCGCTTTTAGGACAGGGCTAATTCTAGCTAAGTGTTAGGTATGCTATCGCCCGCGACCCAGGTTTCAGTCTCCGGAGACCCAGGACAGCGTGGCGCAGTCGGCGGCGGGCACCGGTTGCCTGATGGGCGGTCCTCCAACCGGCAAGCCGCACATCAGGTCCATCATCGCCGGCTCGAGAAGATCGCGGTAGGGTAGCACGCACGCCGGCAGCGCGTAGCACCCGCCCAGTCTGCAAGACGCCCAGTACGCCAATGCTCGGCGAAGCGGGGGACTCTCCGCGAGCAGCACCTCAGCGGGGACCGGGCCCTCCAGGGCACATCGCAGAGCCCAGACGCCGCCGGGGCTCCCAAATCCCACAAGTGTGGGCGGAGTGCTGTGAACATCCACGCATGCATCGATGGTTCGCGCCTCCGCGATGACCACGTGCGCCAGGCGAGCCGCGGCCCAGTTCTGCAACGTGGACGCCTCCAGGACGTGAGCGAGGGCGAGGAGGCCGGGGAGATAGCGTCTCTCCCGCGCGCTCGGGTCAGGGGTCGAGGTATCATCCACCCGAAACTCGAAGAAAGTCGGAAGGCGACCGGTATACAGCCACCTCATGGCGAGCTCGAACACCGCTCGCAATTCGACGGGGTCCTCCGGCATGCCGCTCGCCATCGGGAGCGGGACGATATCCCGCTGGAGCGAACGAGCAGCAGAGGAATAATCACCCGCCTCAGCCGCGGCGTCAGCATCGGCGAGAATATCCCGCATAAGGGGCGAGTTGGTCTCGAGGATTCGACGACGAACGTGGAAAGGGGAGCCGCCGACTCGAAGAGCGACTGTTCTTCCATCCCGCGTGTCGACGTTGACGTCGTCCTCGGTCAGCGCAGAGGATTCGGGCTCAATCGGGACCGCGTCCTCGTCGCCGGGTGTCGGTTCCTCGCCTCGCCGACGCTTGGACCGTCTGACCGGCGTATGCGCGGCGGACGGACGCTTCCTGGAACTCGATGGACTCGAAGTCAATGCCTCGACTTTTGGCCCACCGTGATGCTCCGACGGCATTGCTGCTGACGGCATCTCCGACTCTTGCCAGGCATCTCTCATTCTACCTTCGAGCTGAAGAAAACGCTCCTCCCGCGAACATCGGAGAAGCCTTCGGAACACACCGTGCATAGCGCGGGCAGATTCGCGACCAGAGGAAGGCAATATCGCACCCTCGCGAGCCGTATGACCGTGAACGCCAAAGCGCTCAGAAAGTGGATTGGTGAAATAGTCGTCATTCTCAGGGCCATCCTCAAAATCGGCGTAGTCTCCATCCTCGGTGAGGTACAGCTTGTGGTCAGGGTGCTCGTGTCCCGCGGCGATGTCGTGGGCATGGTTCCAGGCTTTTCGAACAATAGTGTGAATGGATGACGCGGCATTTAGCAAGCCAAGGACATGCATTTTGGACGCCGCGATGTATTGCTTCTTGATCCATTCCTGTCCCGACTCTTCAAAGTCGGAGTCGGCGTCGTCTGCGGCCCTCTCAAAGCCAAGGACACTTGCCACCGAAGGCCATCGTACCCCAAGTCCCTCGTACCTCTTCCAGAATGTGTTGTGGGGGTCTTCAATGTCAGGTGGGACGGCCCGATTCGCGTGTATTGCAACCGTAGGTTTGTATCGATGCACCAGATCACAACCATTCTCTGATGCAAGCAGCGCGAGGGCTATGCCACACCACGCAGCATTGTGGTTATGCCTCATGTCACGCGATGGCTCCCGCAAATATGACAATAAATTTGGTAATCCATCAAGCGCTCTGTCAAACATGAACACATCTCCGTCTTCAGCGTGATAGGGGTCTTTAAGCACCCTACGAAACACAAAGCCGAATTCCATGTTTCCAGACGCATCCCTTTTCCAAGTTGCGTACCTCAACGCCTGATTCGTGACCCCATCAAGGCTCAATGCGTATTTTGCGATATCAACGTTATCAAACTTGTTGGCCGAAATTGCAGCCACGGCCCTCTTGACAATCTTCTTACGAGTGTCTTCATCAAACAGCACTTGGAATCCGGTGTAGGAATCCGGGTGTAGGAATATCTCCTCAACCAAGCTGCTCATGTGCTCCATCCATTCTCTCAGGGATGCGGTCAGATTGGACAGTGTATGATTGAATTTTATCACGTCGGTCGGCTTCACACGTAAATGCTCCGTGTTGGTTGTACTAAGATGTTGCAGCCGCTTCGCTTGTTTGAGCATGTAGGCAAATCTTCCCGCCGTGTACCTGAGATCCCTGACTAACTTATTCGTGTTATTGGTACTGACACCTAACAAGTCCGGCAGGCAACGCGCAAATGTCTCTGAGTAGACCGTCATCAGATCACACCGATACATATTGAATGTGCCGGCTGCAATCTTGGGTGAATGAAAATAAAATACACTCTTCAGCACATCGTGAGCCATCACTTCTGACTCCGGATCATCCTTTGCGTAATGTAACAATCCAACCATAGCGCGTGGATTGGTCCAGAGTGCGGTGACGACTGCGTGGCTGTCGTGCGTGTACATGTGTTTCAGTATCGTCTGAGCGACGAGGGCTTGGTCACGGTGACAGTCGCCCAAAAGAGCCACAATCGCATGAAGCAATCCTGCCTCGAACGCGGCGGGAACCCCGTATTCGGTGTACTCGACGAGATTGATGAGAAGGTCACAGACGGAATATATAGTGCTCGCCCAACGGTTGAATGGACTGTGTCCCTTATCATCCTTGGGAGGCGCAGGTTGCTCCAGCGATAACGCGTTGCGATATGCCGTATCGACGTGGTCATCAAGGCCAAGGGACACTTTCTTGTCCAGAGTTGCCGGCGCATCGGCCCAGCCGCCAAAACCCTCGCCGAGGATGCTCCTGCTTCGACGGATCGCCTCATCGGAGACGACCACATCTTTGCCAGAAGCAGTCTTGAAGAGCACACCGCCCTCTCGTAAACCTGGAGAAGCAACATTGACATTTCGACGTGCTGCCTTTTCATCGGCGCCATTCGCAGTAGTCACTTCGGCAATGATGGGCTTGGTGTCCATATTTCCTTCGTACGCTTCAACCTCTGGCCTCGGAGGCATCACATTCTTGGATGGCGGCTTAGAGTAGAGCAGTTGGACGGCCAGAGGGAAGACATTGAGCGCGATACACTGCAGCCGCGCGCCGGGGTTGCAACGCGTAATGCTCGCGAGGGAGTGCGCGCAGTTGCCCACCACGTCGCTCTTGGGGTCTCCTGTTCTCATAATCTCCACAAGCACGGGAAGCGCCCCGCACTTGACGGCTGCTCGCCCCGCTGGGGGTTTGGCATTTGGTTCATGCGTTGACTCCATTTGTCCGTTGGGAAGCTCGTCAACGATGGTGGAGAGAGCCTCAGACGCCGCCTCGGCGATGGGCGACCAGGGTCCACAGCGCAGCAGAGACACCAAGTGCGGCACGATGCCGAGCTTGATCAGTGCCCTCTTCATCTCCAAAACACCGTTCACCATATCCATTTGCATGTTGTCGACGTCTTCCAAAGAATCATCATCATCCGTCCTCCTGCAAATAGACGATAACGTGCGACAGACATCGATGGAAACCGTGATGCGTTCGGTGGATGCGTTCGGGGGATTCTTGTAGTTGCCGTGATGCCGCTCCCCGGAGGTGGGAATGTTGACAAAGGACACGCCTTCCATCCTGATCGATCCGAGGTCATGCAACGGACCGTCCGGGTTAACGCCATACGCTGTGGTGAAGCCCGTCCGAGCGATCGACGCGGCAAAAATCGGCGCCGCGCACCGCTTCAGAATGTCCACTGAAATTTCAAGGATGTTAGCCTTGATCACCTCCGCGCGCCCAGAATCCACCTCCCACGCTATCCTCGAAAGACTCTCGTAGACGATTTCAATGATCCGGTGCATCTGCGGGGGTGCCAACACGGGGTGCTCTTTCGGCAGCTGCGCCGCCGGCGGCACGGGGAGGTTGAAGTCCGCCGCGGCTCTGTGGGCGTAGTCGTATGTCGTCCTCGCGGGGGGCGCCTCCGAGGTGGACGCACCCGCCGGCACGCTCGCGGGACCCGTGCCGCACATGTGAAGAATATCCTCACGCGCGACGTACTGGAGCGCGACGTTGTTCATATCCTTGTTCACATCCGCGCGTGAACCCGCCAAACGATCCACGTGCTCGACCCACGCCGACGCCTCAGCCTCCTCCGGGCCGGGTTGGCTGAAACG
>ENA-OWPI01002673-OWPI01002673.1-marine-metagenome-genome-assembly--contig:-NODE-2673-length-16267-cov-6.082088_pt1 | contig 16267 bp, 20 predicted proteins | sample MGYA00238138_ERZ651775 | MGnify/ENA primary metagenome ERZ651775 (study PRJEB26906, sample SAMN06265043) | marine metagenome | isolation source: Helgoland LTER site | place: Germany:Helgoland, sampling...
TCAATAATTAAACATTTGTGTCAGAATAATGTCAGAAAATAACAACTATCTTTTATTTAAATTAATGATTATCAGAGCAAAAAGATTAATTAAATACTAAATAGTACTTTCTGTATTGGTAAATAGATAACTACAAGATTGTCAATATTTTATGATTCTTAAAAAATAATCAAAAGAAAAAATTAAAAAACATTCATAACTGAATTTTTTAATATATATTAAGTTTACATCTAAAAATAAATTTCTGAAAATAAATAATGGATTAATAGAAAATAAATTATTTAGTTTAAAAGCCATTAGAGTTTCGTCGTTATTTTTTGGAATATTTGCGGTTACATTAATGATTATATCTAATTTAAAAGTATTTGAAAAATTAACTCCAGAAAGACCTCCTTCTCCTTTTCTTAAAAAAATATATCCTAAATCTTATAATAAAGAAATATTAAAACAAGTGTGGATTTACAGTATATTTATTACTTTAATAATGTTTTTCTTAGCATTGTTTTACCCAAGTCTTCCAGACGGTATATTTGTTGGAGTTTCTCCAGCATTTGGAGAATTTGCTTATAGGAAATTTTTAAAAAAAGAGCAAACAAAATATTTGAAAGAAACAACAAAACATAGTTTTGGTAGAATTTTATGGACTGGAATAAAAGGTGTTTCTATGTATTTTTTTATTGCCTTTTTCTTTTTATTATCTATAATTATTTTTGACATACAACTTCCATAATAATATAATTATTGAGACTAAAAAAGGTGTAAATAAAATTTGGTACATTCATAATATATTAAAATCACGAAAAACTTTACAACAATGGAAAAAGTATTAGTAACTGGTGCAACTGGGTTTATAGGACTTCATTGCATTGATCAACTTTTAAATCAAGGCTATGCCGTTAACGGATCTCTAAGATCTCCAAAAAGAAAAGATGAAATTTTTAATGCACTTAAAAATAAAAACACTCCCACTGAAAACCTAAATCTCTTCATTTTTAACTTGACAGAAGATGATGGATGGGATGAAGGTATGAAAGATTGTGATTATCTTCTTCATATTGCTTCTCCACTTTCTGTAAAAGCATATGATGACGATTATTTTGTGAAACCCGCAGTTGCTGGAGTTAAAAGAGCATTTAAGTTTGCAATGAAACATAATGTCAAGAAAGTAGTGTTAACTTCATCTGTTGCAGCTATTATAGAAACTGATGAAGATAAAGAGTATTTTGATGAAACTGATTGGTCAGATCTTGAATCTAGAAAAATCAATTCTTATGCTAAAAGTAAAACTTTGGCTGAAAAAGCTGCATGGGATTTTGTTAAAGAACATGAAAATCCTTTTGAACTAGCAGTTGTTAATCCTGCACTTGTTACCGGTCCCTCTTTAACAGAAGATTTAGGAGAATCTAACAAATCAATAGAAATGGTAGTAACTGGTAAAATGCCCGTAGCTATTCCTATGCAATTTGGATTTGTTGATGTAAGAGATGTTGCAGCAGCACATATTCTTGCAATGCAAAGCCCATCCAGCAATGGAGAGAGATTTGCTTTATCTGAAAAAGATTTGTCGTATAAAGAAATTGCAAAAACATTAAGAGATAAAGGATTTAAAAAAGCACCAAAAATAAGTGTGTCACTTTGGGTGGCCAAATTTTTAGCTAATTTTAATAAAGATCTTAAAATTACTGTTCCTTACATGGGAAAAATAAGAAGTTTGAGCAAATCCACTAAAGCTAAAGATATACTTGGATGGAATCCAAGACCAGCAGAAGAATCTATTTTAGATGTTGCAAATCAAATTAAAGAGATGGGCTTAATTAAATAAATAATTATGTATGAAGGTTTCGATAATGGCCCTACTGACTTTGAAAAAAATATATCAAAGAAGCAAGCCAAATGGCTTCTTATAATTTTAGTTGCAGTTCTTTTATTAATTATAATATTTGGATAGTATTGTAACAATATTTATTACTTAATTAGTCTCTATTTAATTATTTAAACACTTGTCTGTTAATCGGACTTCATCTGAGTTTTGATTATATTTGAAATATGAATAAAGAAAATACTATAGCTGAGCTATTAGAAAGGTTAAACGCAGAGATTCAAAATCCTAAAGATTCTGTACACAAAATAGTTTTACAAACTACGATCGATAATATAAATAAACTATTGATTTGAAAAAGATATCTCTAATTATAATCATACTATTAATTCCTATTATTTCTATTGGGCAAGAATTTGAAAAAGAAAAAATAAAATCTGTTGTCAAAACATTTTTTGAGGGTTTTCATAAAAAAGATTCATTATTACTAACATCTGTTCTAGAAAAATCTTTCCATCTAAACTCTACTTCATTTAAAGAAAATGAAGGAATTTTGAGGAATATTAATGGTAGTAATTTTATATCTGCAGTTATTTCAAGACCTGATAGTCCTTCTTGGAAAGAAAAACTTTTTTCTTATGATATTAAAATTGACGGTCCACTTGCAAATGTTTGGGTTGAATACGAATTTTTTATTGATAATAAACTAAATCACTGTGGAGTAAATTCAATTCATCTTTTAAAAAAGAAGTCAGGATGGAAAATTTTTAATATTACGGATTCAAGAAAGAATAATTGTAATAATTAAAAAGTTGAATATACTGCTCTTCTAAACTCCTTTTGAAGGTCAAAAGAAAATTCTCTTGCTCGAGTCATAAATAATCCAAAAAGTTGTTTTTCATCATCAATCCAAAAGTGAGTATTATGATATCCAGACCATCCATAAATTCCCTTAGATGAATTTGTTCCATCCAATTCTGGATCATCTAAAACAAATAATGAAAACCCGTAATAAAAAGGATCACCAATTGAAGCAAATTCATTTGGTCTTCCAATTGAATATTTAGATGTCATCATATCTATACTTGCACTTGATATTATTTTATTACCATTGTATGTTCCTTTATTTAATAACATTTTACAAAAATTAGCATAATCGCTCATCGTTGAAACTAATCCCTCTCCACCAAAATAAGCTCTATTATCAATATCATAGCTCATTTCATCTAAAAGATTTGTAAAGCCAACTAGTGAATTACTGTTTATAAACAAAGGCTGAAACCTTTCTCTTTCCTCCTCAGTCAAATAAAATTTTGTTTCATTCATGTTAAGAGGATCAAAAATCGTTTCTTTCAAGTATTCATAGAAAGTTTTTTCAGAAACAACCTCTATAACTCTTCCTAAAATAGCCATATTTAAACCATATAGATAATCTGATCCAGGTTCAAATTCAACAGGATGTTTTGCAACATCGTTAACAAAATCAACAAGATTATTATATTTAACAGTAGATGTAAACCATTGAGGATTTCCATAGTAACCATATCCAGATCTGTGAGTCATTAAATCAATTAATTTTAACTTATTTTCACATTCATAAATTTCTCCATTAGGATTTTTACAATTTAAAGAATTAAATGCAGGAATATATTTAGAAACATCATCATCTAAATCAATTAATCCTTTTTCTAACAAAGTCATAACTGCTGTAATAGTTATTGGTTTTGACATAGACCATATTGGAAATATAGTATTGTTATTAATTTCTTTATCACCTTCTTTTTCAGAATTAAAAATATTATTATATACAATTTTATCATCTTTAAACACCATAGCTATATTTGATCCTGTTTGTTCTGTATTAACAAGATTTTTTTGAAATTCAAGAATATTATTTTTTTCATTATTAGAATTACAACTAGTAATTAAAAATATAAGTAGAGCTATGTATTTTTTCATAATTATGTTTTATTAATTCATTAATCTAGTGAATATTTACAAATCTTTAATCATAAATTATAAAATAGTCAACATTATTTAAAAATTTAATCAAAATACACACATTCTATATTGGATGTTTTTATATATTGGTTAAATGAAAAAATTTATAATATTATTATTGTTTTCCTTTCTTTTTCAGAGTTGTTTTAGCTATCGCACATTAGACTACAACAACATTGCAATCGAAAAAAAACAAAAATTTGAAATTGAAAAACTTGATAGCTCAAAGCTAACTGGAAGATTAGTATCTGAAAACGCTGAATCAATTACTTTAGAAAATAACAGAGGACTTCAAACTGTTGAAAAAAATGATATACAGCAAATTAAAGTAAGGAAATTTTCAATTTTAAAATTAGCAGGAGGAGTTGTTGGAACTTATTTAATTGCTGTTATTGCAGTCCTTGCTCTTATAGCTGGACTACCTTAGAATAAATCTATTAGAATTATGAAAAATTTAAAATATTTAATATGAAAAAAATAGCTTTGTTGTTAGTAATCGCATTTACATTCGGATGTGGAGTAGATGTAAATGATTGCGGTGAAATTGATGCTAAATATATCAAGGATGGTGAATATTTTTTAGTAATAAACCTAAGCAACCAGAGACCAAATGGTGATAATAACGATGACCCAGGAGGAGAAATACTTGCTGATGCTAAAGTTTCTAAATCAGTTTATGATTTAAAAAATATTGGAGACGAATTTTGTTTTGAAAACTAAAACAGTAAATTATATATTTTAAATTTGACAAATGAAAGATTATATAAAAAAACATATTAATAAGATTGTTTTTATTTTATTTATGAGCCTTTTTTTATTTATAATTTTGATGAATTTAAATCAATAGTATAAGTAATTACCTAATTAATGAAAACTGGAAAACTTTACAGTATTTTTTTTAATAAATGTCCTAGATGTAATAAAGGAAAATTTTGGAAAAGTAATAATCCTTATTATAATTTGTTTCTCAACGGAGGTGAAAATCACAGCCACTGTTTAAACTGCGATTTAAAATTTGAGATAGAACCAGGTTTTTTTTATGGTGCCATGTACATAAGTTATGGTTTAGGAATAGGAATAGGATCACTAATATTAATTATTTCATTAGCAGTTTTTCAAATGAAAAATATTCTTTTATTATCATTAATAATTGGAATAAGCATTTTAATTCTAGCCCCAGTTAATTACTTTCTTTCAAGATTAATATGGCTTAATACCTTTATTGATAATAAGTCTTAACTATAACTTTTAATCCAATTATCAATTTTTTCCTCTAATAATTTTAACGGTATACAACCAGACTCAAGAATTTTTTCATGAAATTTCTTTATTTCAAATTGATCACCAAGTTTAGTTTCGGCTCTAGTTCTTAATTCTCTTATTTTAAGCTGCCCTATTTTATAAGACAAGGCTTGTCCTGGGTTTGCCATATATCTTTCAATTTCAGATGTTATACCAGCTTCAGACTCAGCCTCATTATCTAACGAATATTGTATTGCTTTTTCTCTTGACCAACCTTTTGTATGAATTCCAGTATCCACAACTAATCTAATTGCTCTGTGCATTTCAGCGCTTAACATACCAAAATATTGATATGGATCCTTATAAAGACCAAGCTCCTCTCCTAAAGATTCAGAATAAAGAGCCCACCCCTCACCGTATGCACTATACCAAAGACTTTTTCTAAAAGACGGTAAGGAGGTGTTTTCTTGCTGTAATGATATTTGGAAGTGGTGACCGGGTATTGCTTCGTGTAAAAAAAGATCTTCATCTGAAAAATAATTGTATTCTTTGATATTAGGAATTGGTACATAGAAAATTCCAGGTCTTGTACCATCTAAAGAACCAGGGTTATATTCTGCACTTGCTGAAGCTTCTCTAAAAGATTCTGTTCTTCTTACTTCAAAAGGGGTTTTTGGTTGTAATCCAAACAAAGAATTAACCTGAGGAGTCATTTCTTTATGAATTCTATTAAAGTTATCAATTACCTGACCTGGTTTGTCAAATGGAATTAATTCGTCTAAACCTCTTACGTGATTAAAGAATGACTTTAAATCTCCCTTAAATCCAACTTTATTTTTCACAATTTCCATTTCAGAAGAAATTTTAGCAACTTCACTTAATCCAAGTTTATGAATTTCATCTGCTGTCATTTCAGTAGTTGTATATAGCTTAATAGAGTAGTTATAATAATCCGATCCATCCTCAAACACATCAATCCCACTAGAGTCTCTTCCCTTAGACAGATACTCGTTTTTCATAAAATCATATAGTTTCTGATATGCAGGTATAATTTTATTTAAAATCATGTCTTTGTATTTATTAGACAAGATTAATTTTTCTTCTTCACTAAAAGTTAAAGGAAATTGTCTAATTGGACTATTAAATAAATTTTCATCAAGATTAGTATTTGTAATTGTTTTTAACTGAGGAATAACTTTTTTAGTTAATGACTTTGGAAGAACATATCCATTTAACATACCTTCTCTCATTCTATCTTCTGCTGAATTTAACCAAATCAAATAGTCATCTAATCTACTTAACCAATCATTATAGTCCTTGATAGTTTTAAAAGGTTGAGCACTTAATCCTGCTGCATATTGACCTATGTTAAGTTGTAGGGTCCACATTTGATTTATTGGTGTATACTGCTCATTAAAAGTTAACCTTTCAAGATTTGTATTACACTCCCACAACAACACATTTTTACTTAAAACATCATCTTCATTTAAATTACTGTTATCAAATTCATTTAACTTATTTATATAGTTTGAATAAAATATTTTTTCTTTATTTCTAAATTCATCTGTTAAATCGTTAGGTAAAAAATCATTGTACCTTTTGTCTCCTTGACTAGTAGCATTTAAAGGATATAACTCAAGACTTTCTTGATAATAGTTTTCAAAAATTTGATCAATTTCTAAAGACTTTTTATAATTAGTTTGGCAACTAATTAAAACAATAGCAGCACTTATAAAAACAATTAATTTTTTCATATTTAAAAAAGTTTAACTAATGTTAATTTATGAATTTTAATTTGAAGGTAAATTAAAAAAACATTTCTATATTTAAAAAATGAAGGCAATAAAATACTATTATAGACACTTCGGGTTCTTTCCATATGTTTTCGTTTGGTTTTTAAAAAACTGGATTAATATTCCTAGTTTTATTTCTTTTCCTCTAGGATTAATAGCTATTTCATGGATAATTTTCGTTATATATACTGTAGGATTTAGAGATCAAGGATAATTATCTTGAATAGAGATTCTAAATGCAGAATAATCTAAGTTAATTATGAAAAATTTTTTTTAATTAAATTTTTTATAAAATAGGGTTGTTTACATTAGTTTTTGAACAGGACCATTATTGTTAATGATACTTTTAGATACGTTATGAAATGTTGACGTTCCCAATCCAGTTGGTTTTGGTATTATATCATTTATATCTTTTTGGCCCGCAATTATTTTAATTATTATTGGCGCCTATAAACAATATTTAAAAAAATAATTTACTATTTAATAAGTCCTTGCATTTTTTGACCAATTTCCATACCCCATTCCATAGATACTTTCATGGATTCTTGTGCAATTATAGGAGCCTTTTCAGAGATCTTTTTTCCAATCGGAGAACCAAACATTAAAATAGCTTCTTTTAAATCAGTTTCACTAAAGTGATTTTTATAAACAGGAACCATTTTTTCAATTAAACTTGCAACCATTTCAGTTTTAAGCTCTTGAAATTTTTCGTCATCTACAGAAACACCAAACATATCAGCCATCTGATTAAATGTAGAATCGAACGTCTGTATATTTCCTTGAGCACTTAAAAAATCAGTCAAAAGATTTTTATAATTGTCGTCTTGAGAAAATCCTAAATTAACAGAAAGTAAAAAAATTAAGGTATAAAGTGTTTTTTTCATTTTTATTGTTTTTTACTAATATAAATCTTTTATATAAGAATATTTTATGGACATTAAACTTCTCTATCAATTAAATCTGTTACAACATAATACCTAGGGTCATCAATAGATTGTTCAATACTGTTGGCAATGGATGGATTTGCTTTTAAAAGTAACACCTTACATTCAGGACTTAAATGGGTAAGTTTTACTTTTTTCTTTACACTAGTGTATTTTTGAATTATGTTTTCAATTGATTCTATTCCTGAATGATCACTAACTCTTGATTCTATGAAATCTATTTCAATATTTTTAGGGTCATTTTGAATATCAAATTTAGAATTGAAATTTTGAATTGAACCAAAGAACAAAGGGCCCCATATTTCGTATACTTTAGTTCCATCATCCTTAACACGTTTCCTAGCTCTAATCATTGTGGCATTTTCCCATGCAAACACTAAAGCTGAAATTATAACTCCAACAATCACAGCAATTGCTAAATCTTGCCAAACTGTAATAGCTGAAACCGTGATAAGAACAAATGCGTCAGATTTAGGTATTTTATGTAATATTCTAAAACTACTCCAGGCAAAAGTACCTATAACTACCATAAACATTACGCCAACTAATGCTGCAATAGGAATTTGTTCTATAATGTTTGATCCAAAAAGAATAAAGCATAATAAAGATACTGAAGCTACAATTCCTGATAAGCGTCCTCTTCCACCAGAATTTACATTAATTATTGATTGACCAATCATAGCACATCCGCCCATTCCACCAAATAAACCATTTAAAAAATTTGCTCCACCTTGTGCTAAACATTCTCTATTTCCACTTCCACGGGTTTGAGTAATTTCATCAACTAGATTAAGAGTCATTAATGATTCGATTAATCCTACTGCTGCAAGTAATACAGCTGTAGAAAGTATTAAATCCCAGTGTCCCTCTATTGTATAAATCAAATCAAAAATTTGGCCTTGAAACACAGGTAGACTTCCCTTTAACCCTTCTCCTCCTCCATCAGAAATAAATGATCCAACTGTAGAAACATCTATATTTCCTAAGATTGTAATTAATGCTACACTTACAATAGCAATTAAAGCAGCAGGAACTTTTGTTGTTATTTTTGGCAGAAAGTACATAATAAACATAGTTACAGCTATTAATGCAAGCATAGTATACAGTTCTAATCCACTTATCCATTGGGGGCCATTAATTGTATTTTCTTGAAACAAACTTAATTGAGATAAGAATATTACAATTGCCAGTCCATTTACAAACCCCATCATTACAGAATGAGGAATTAATCTTACAAATTTTCCTAATTTAAAAACACCAGCTAAAGACTGAATTAATCCAACAATTAATAAAGTAATAAATAACCAGTGTAAACCTAAATTATCAACAGGATTTGATAAGGAGTCCCCTACTTCGTTTCCTTTTTGTATCATATGAATCATCACAACTGCCATCGCACCGGTTGCTCCAGAAATCATTCCAGGTCTTCCGCCAAATATTGCAGTTATTATACCCATTATAAAAGCTCCGTAAAGACCAACTAAGGGATCAATTCCAGCAATAAAAGCAAAAGCTACAGCTTCTGGAACTAAAGCAAGGGCTACAGTGATGCCTGAAAGTATATCGTTTTTTGGATTTTGACTGAAATTTTTTAGTATTTTTTTCAATGGAAAATATTTAAAATTTTAAAGGCGCAAAACTAATATTAATCCCATATAAACAGGGTTAATTACAATAAATTTCAAATGTTTTACTTTATTCTAAAGTTGTCATCTATATTATTGACTATTTGATAACAATAAGTGATAATTATTACCATATTAGTTGTTATATTTAAAAATGAATCAATTAGAAATAGATAATAACTTAAGTTTATTGAATAATAGATGGAAACTGATTAATAATAAAATTCAAATTAATATTGAATTTTCAAATTTTGATAATGCTTTTAATTTCATGAAAGAAATTGCAAAGGAATGTGAGTTATTGAATCATCATCCTCTTTGGACTAATGAATATAATAAATTAGAAGTAATTCTTTTTACTCACGATAAAGGAAAGATTACTGAACTAGATTTTAAACTAGCTAGAATAATTGATCAAAAATTAATTAATTTAACATGAAGAAAAAACTAATAATAGCAATTATAGTTATAACCTTTTTATACCTATGGGCTGAACTTGGAGTTGGAATATTTTTTCAGGATTCCTGGGGAGGAGATTGATTAACTATTAATCGGTTTTATCAAAAAACATATTAAGATTTAAATCTCTTGAAATTAAATAAACCTTGTCGCCTTTTTCTTTACGTTTTCTAAGATTATTTAACTTGATTTTTTCGGATTCTGTTAGTTTATCTTCCAATATTGCTAATTCATCAGGGTTTCTGGGAAAATATAATTCATTGAATTTTTTATTACCAAAAAAAGGAAATGAAGGTTGATTTACTTCAAACTCATCTCCGTAACTAATTTCATTTATTTGAATTGACTTTAAAATTTCATCAGAATTTGAATATTTGTCCATATCAAGCCTTAAACAAACTTTATTTTCTTGATCAATAAACCATATACAGTTTGAGATTCCTACAATTTGTCCTAATGAGTTTTTAATTTTTTGTTGATTTTGTATTGACTTTAGAAAACTTGATTCCAAAAAAAATATAGATCCACCACTGCTGTTATAACTAGCATAATGATCCTTGTTAAATTCTTTAACTGTAACATAATACTTTATTTCTTTCCACTTTTTTACAGTTTTAAAAAAAGGAATTATTAATGTTTTTTTCGATATTCCTTCTCTGTTAATAATTATCTGGTAGAAAGAAAGTAAAATCAAAATAACTAATATTGGTACTGTATAGATATTTAACAAAACTGAATCACCATCAACCAATAAAGAAAAGGTAAAGAATAAAGAAAATATTAATAATTTGTAATTTACTTTTATCGATTTAATTTCTTTCATATTTAAAATTTCCTTTAAATATATTAAAAACATTCAACGAAGATGTTTTAGCTAATTTTAAATAAAAACTTATATTTAATAAATGGACAAAAGATTTATTTTAGCCTGTATAGTTTTGATGTATGTTTCTTCTGTATATTTTATATTTAGAAGCCAATATATTATGGGTGGTATTCAAATATTAATGGGCTTGTTATTCACTTATTTGTACTCAAATAAAAAATAAGATTGAAATTAGACGTTTATAAAATTAATGCTTTCACAAATAAGATGTCTGGAGGAAATCCTGCCTGTGTTATACCTTTAGATTCGTGGCTTGAAGATGATTTAATGCTATCTATAAGTAAAATAAACGGTGTTGCTGAAACTGCTTTTTTTATTCTTAAAGGAGATAATATTCTTTTAAGATGGTTCACTCCAGAAATAGAAATGGATTTGTGTGGTCATGCTACGTTAGCTACGGCATATTGTTTAAATTCAATTTTAAATTACCCAGACAAATCAATTAAATTTGAAACTAAAAGCGGAGAAATTACTGTATATTTTAAAGATGATAAATATCATATGGATTTTCCAACAAGAATACCTTTAAAATCAGATTTACCAAAATTAATTTCTAAATCACTAAACTTAAAACCGTTAGAAGTTTACAAATCAAGAGATTATTTGTTGATTTATGATTCTGAAGAAGATATCAAAAAAATTAAAATCAATACTAACTATTTTAATCAAATAAACTTAGATCCTGGTGGAGTTGTTGTAACTGCTAAAGGAACTAATTCTGACTTTGTATCTAGATATTTTACTCCACAATCAACTATACTTGAAGATCCGGCTACTGGATCATCACATTGTTCTTTAATTCCTTTTTGGTCCAAGAGGCTAAATAAAAATCATTTATCCTCAGTTCAGCTTTCAAAGAGAATTGGTGAATTTGAATGCATAAACCATTCAAAAAGAGTTACAGTAATTGGAAGTGCTGTGAATTATTCAAAAACAACTATTACTATTTAATTTTACTATATTGATATAAACTATTTTAACATGAAAAGGTTTTTATTAATTGTTTTTATTGTCTTTAATTCTTGTATTAGTCCAATCGAAAATAAAAAACCAAATGTCATAATCATAATGACAGACGACCAAGGTTTTGGAGATTTAGGGATTAATAAAAATCCTAATATAATAACCCCAAATATTGATCAATTCGCAAGTGAAAGTGTTCGGTTTGATAACTTTTTTGTTTCGCCTGTGTGTGCTCCTACTAGAGCTAGCTTGATGACTGGAAGATATTCTCTTAGAACAGGTGTTAGAGACACTTATAATGGAGGTGCAATCATGTCAAATACTGAGACTACAATTGCAGAAATTTTAAAGGAAGCTGATTATTCTACAGGAATTTTTGGAAAATGGCATTTAGGAGATAATTATCCATTTAGACCCTCAGAACAAGGCTTTGATGAATCTATAATTCATCTGGCTGGAGGAATTGGGCAAGTTGGAGATTTCACTAATTATTATAAAGGAAATACAAGTTATTTTGATCCTATTCTTTGGAAAAACAACAAAAAAAATCAATACGATGGTTATTGCTCTGATATTTTCGCTGAAAATGCTGTAAAATTTATTGAAAAAAACAAAAACAAACCCTTTTTCTGTTATTTGTCATTTAATGCTCCTCATACTCCTTTACAGGTTCCAAAAAAGTATTACAATATGTACAAAGATTTAGATCCCGAAGTAGGTTTTATGGATGAAAGTCTAGCGTCAAAAATGAGTGAAAAAGATAAAGAAGATGCAAGAAGAATATATGGGATGGTAACCAATGTTGATGATAACGTTGGTAAAGTATTAAACAAATTAACAGAACTAGGAATTGAAGAAGAAACTATAATAATTTTCATGACTGATAATGGCCCTCAACAATTTAGATACAATTCTAATATGAAAGGGCTAAAAGGAACAGTCTATAATGGAGGCACAAGAGTACCATTTTATATTAAGTATGCTGAAAAATTTAAAAATTCTAAAGTGATTAGTAGAATGTCCGCTCACATTGATATCTTACCAACAATATTAGAGTTGTGTAATTTAAAAATTCCTAGTGACAGAAAAATAGACGGACAAAGTCTTGTTCCTTTAATTAACTCCAAACCTTTTAATGATAGGCATTTGTTTTCATATTGGACTAGAAGATTTCCAGAAAAATATATAAATATGTCTATTCAAAATGATAATTATAAACTAGTAGGAAATAATGATTACAATGGTAAAATTAAAGACTTTGAATTATATGATTTAATTGCTGATCCGTTGGAAAGTAAAAATGTAATTAATCAAAACATTGAAATAGCAAAATCTTTTAAAATAGAAATGGACAATTCTATTGATGACTTATTAAGTTCTGAAAATATTAAAAATCCACCTAGAATAATTATTGGCTCAGAATTTGAAAACCCTACAGTTTTAAATAGAAATGACGCTTCAGGAGAAAGAGGGATTTGGGCACAAAATGATATTTATTCTTATTGGAAAGTAAATTTTAAAAAAGGAACATATGATTTTAAATTTAAATTCAAAGATTCCATTACAAGTAAAGGAACATTATTTACAGAAATTAACAATAGAGTTTACAGTAAAAAAACAGAAAAAGTAGTTTATAGTACTTTAGAAATGAATGATATTAGTATTGAAAATAGCGAAGTTGATTTAATATCATTTCTAAAGTTAAATAATAAAAAAATATTTCCCTTTTGGATAGAAATCTATAAAAAAAATTAATTACAACTAGCTAAATACTTATCCCAGTTTTTGGTGGTAGGTGCATTAGGAAAATAATAACATTCTTTATCTCCATTTGAATAAGTTAAGTTTTTCCAAAAGCCTGTAGGAATGTGCACACCTGTTTCCCTAACTTCATGACCTGGATCAAAAACAAGCTCTATTCTAACTCTTATATTTCCAAGTGATGCTGACCAATCTCTTACTTGTTGTTCTAATTGAGCCCACTCTCCCCTGTTTAAATCATCAATTTGCATAGCACAGTTTACAAACGAAAATGTCTTATTTAAATTATCTTCTGAGTCACTAAAAGTAGCTGCAGGTGCTAGATGACCTTTATCCCATTCGTTTTTATAGTAATCTGCATTATCACTTGTTTTAACACCTGGTTCTAAATAAAAATTTTTATTTCCTCTATCAACATTTTTTGATCTATTGGATACAGAATATTCTATCCAATTTGGTTGTTCGTAAATTTCATTATAAGAAACAGTAAAAATTCCCTTGTTTATAATAATTTCTTCTCTTAAATCAGGAAATACACAACAATCTGAGGATGAACCTTCACATGAGATGATAAAAAGAATTAGAAAAAATTTTAAAACATATTTCATATTACAAATTTAAGATTAGTTTTATAAAAATTTAAATAATGAAAAAATTAATAATAATATTTGTTTTAATTCCATTACTAAGTATTGCTCAAGAAGTGAAGAAAGTTGAAGTAATAAAATCAGATACTCAGATTGAAAATTTAAATAAATTACTAGGGCAAAACGAAATTAAAATTGATTTTTTAGATTTTATAATATTCCCAGCTCTAACGTTGGGTTATGAAAAAAATAGAAATTCTTCTACTGCTTATGGTGCAACAATGTTTATTAATTTTGATACAGACTTGGGTTCAGAATGGAATGATAAATTTGCAATTACACCCTATTACAGGTTTTATTTTTTAGAATCTCAAGATTACGGAGGTTATGGTGTATTTGCTGAGATTTTTACTAAGTTTTCGTCAGCTAAAATTGAGAATTATTCAAATTTAAAACGTAAATCTTACACTGATATTTCACCAGGACTTGCAGTTGGTAGAAAATGGATAAACAGAAAAGGGTTTACTTTTGAATTAATGTTTGGAGTTGGCAGAAATCTACTGTATGATGAAGATGTTAACGGAATGAATACCGCAACAATTAGAAGTGGAGTGTCTATTGGAAAGAGATTTTAAATAACAAACATTCTTTAGGGTATCTTTAAAAGATTTTTCTTAACTTAACCTTTCTGAATTTTTCAGAATTAACAAATTAATTTATACCAAAATGAAAAAAATATTATTATTAAGCGTACTAGGTTTGTTTATTTCTTGTGCTAATCAAAATCAAGAATGTGAAACCGTATCTAATGGATTTACATCAACCGAAGGCGAACAAGTTACTATGGGAAGTCAAGAAACTGTGGATATATTTCTTAAAATCGACAAAGCTTGGAACGATAGAGACTACGATGCAATTAGATCACTTGTTAGTGAAGATGCACAACTAATGAATGAAAAAGGTGAAATTCTTGTAGGAGCTCAAGCTTTTGCAGACTATATTGAGAAAGACTATCAAGAAACTGTTGTTCAAAACGGTCAAGAATGGGGTTGGACAATTAACTATGCATTTGCAGTTAAACCAACAAACTCTGAAAGAGGAGAATATGTTAATGCAAGATTTACTGGATCTTCCGGGGTTTACGAAGAATGGTATCAAATTGCTGATGGAAAATTAATTTCATGGCACCAGACAAAAAGAACTTTAGCAGCAGAATAAATTTAAAAAAAATAAAAAAATGAAAAAAATATTATTATTGATTAGTCTTATAGCAGTTTCATGTTCTTCAAATCCTGATTACGATGCAAATTTAGATCTCGCTAAAAAATGGGTTCAAGCATTTGAAACTGGTGATATAGAATTATGGAAAGAAGTTGTTTCTGAAGATGTACAAGATGTTGCTCCAATGTATGGGATGGGAAGAGTTGGATACGATGCATCATTTCAAGTGGCAGATTTTTATGTAAAAAATTATACAGATGTAAAATTCAATGAACCTGTATGGTTACCTGGAATTGATACTTTAACAATGAAGCCAGACGGTAGTGTTAGAGCATATGGTAGATGGAGTGGAATCAGTAAGTCAACTGGAAGGGAATTTAGCTTAATGTCTTACCATAACTTTGATTTCAAGGATGGAAAAATTGTTACCACAGGAGAATATTTTGATGCTACTGGAATGGTAAATGCTGTGGGTCCTGCTCAAAGAAATGTTGTAGTATTTACTGCAAAAGTTAGCAAAAAGAATATTGCTAAATTTCAAGAATTAATGGATTCTGGTGACGGTTTAACCGTAACTAGAAATGCAGATGGTTGCACTCATTTAGAAGCTTTCTATAATGAAGAAACTCAGACTTATTTTATTTATGAGTACTGGGACTCATATGAACAATATGAAACTTATTTAAATTGGAGATTCAATGAAGATTCAAGTAAACTTGTTGCTAAAGCAACAAAGTTAGTTATAGGAGGTGAAAAAGGAATGCAAGCTCACTTTAACAATACTTATTATAAATTCTTTTAAAATTTAAAGCTGTGAAAAAATTATTAATATTATTTGTTGTTGCAACTTTTATTAGTTGTGAAACAAAAACAATTGAAGTTGAAAAATCTGGTGGAGTTTGGAATATGGGAGGAGACGAACAATTCCCTGAGGGAACAAGTCCTAAAGCAGTTATTGGATCTGAA
>ENA-OWPI01002674-OWPI01002674.1-marine-metagenome-genome-assembly--contig:-NODE-2674-length-16267-cov-3.989932_pt1 | contig 16267 bp, 37 predicted proteins | sample MGYA00238138_ERZ651775 | MGnify/ENA primary metagenome ERZ651775 (study PRJEB26906, sample SAMN06265043) | marine metagenome | isolation source: Helgoland LTER site | place: Germany:Helgoland, sampling...
CGTTTAATCCAAATTCAGCTCCCTGATTGCTATCAGTAATATTAGCACCAAAGTTCTGCCCTTGTAAGCCCAGTTGTTTAATTAAATCATTATCTGTCTGTGTGATGTTAGCATAAGCTGGTCCGTATTCTGCACCTGCTGTTTTTCTGTACTCATCCATTAAGGCGTTTATGTTTAAGCCTGATGGGTCTTGATACTCTATAGCTGCTCTAGGGTTGATTGTGTTTTCAGCAGTAGGCTGATAGCTTGCACCTAGTGTAGTAGATAATAAACCATTGTTTGGTAGTGATGCTTGGTTAGTAAAGTTTCCTGCCATTGCTAAATCTTCAGGGTTTAATCCAAGCTCACCAAAGCCTCTGTTAGGGTATTGGTCGTAAAAAGGAATCGTTGTGTATCTGTCACCCATTACACACAATCCTGTTGAGCTTCAAACCACCTGCGTAAGTCCTCTTGTTTTTCTTCATTGGTCTTTTCTTCATTGGCTTTTTCATTATTATCATTGTGATTCAATTCTTTCAGCCCTTTGTATTCTTACGCATCCTATGTCAATAATAAAGTAGCTAAATTTACCAACAGACGAATTAGCAAGGGATTTATCAGCTTCATACCATTCAACTCCAAACTGACAGCCTAAAAATAAATGCCATGACCACATATGATTTCCTATAAAATAAAAAACCCCACCGATTAAAGTGGGGTTACAAAGGAGTCAGGACAACTTCAGGGCGAAATTATCCCAACACTCGGAGTATACCAAAATTTACAACAAAAAGCAAGGCTAATTGTTCAAATTGTTAGCAATTTTTTCTTGCCATTTTTCTTGTTCGTAATGGTTGTAATGATATGGCTTGCCTGTTTCTTCAACAACTGCGTTGCAGATGTACACAACATACCCAGCAGATAACCCAACATCTGGTTCTGCTCTTTCATACTCTGATTCGTATTCAACTACAACAGCAATGTCATTTTCGTTTTTGTCGCACCCAACATCTGTCCAAAATTCTGTTCTCATGTTATTTCTCCTTTGTGGGGGTGGCTTACGCCACCTCCTGGTCGTTTAATCTATCAGCTTTAAGCTCAAAGTCTGCTTCCCAATTTTCATCATTATGTAAAATTTCATAAGTTGCGTTTTCTATTAATTGACTTTCTTTTTTTGAAAGAACAGCATCCATATCTAATTTACCTATTAAGTGGCTATGATAATCTTTTACGTGTTCGTTTGCTATTTTATGTATAATCATTTAAATCTCCTTTGTTTATTAATCACTACATAAACAATATTACGCTCTTTTATATTAAATGCAAGTCTTTTTACAAATTATTTTAAATTAAGATAAGTCAACAATTTTGGAGGTATATCTGCCGTTCTTTTCCTTCTTCCATCCTTCTACCAATATAGTCCACCCAGCAGCTCGTAGGAAGGGCAAGGCAGGACTTTCAGTTATCTTCTTTACCCTAGCACCAATGTTGCTGTAACTCGTTACCTGGAGGGCTATAGTGTCTTTATCCTTAATAGCTAATATGTCTATAATCCCATAAAGGTCTTGGCGTATCTTGGCAAATGGATTCCAGCGTTCGGTAATAGCTACCAAATCATAGTCCTCACTTTTTAGGCGAGCTAGTGTCCGTTGGGTTGGGCTTGTCTTTGCCATCTTTATCCTTTTTGTTGTTAAATATTCTATCAAAGTTATCTTCAAACTTTTTTTCATCAGTTGGTCGTCTACCGCTACCTTTCCCCATTGCAAGTCCTCTCTATTTTACATTTGTTGTGAATGTTAATTGTGCGTTTCTTTAAATCCTCTGGTAAGTAAATGTAATCTTCTAGCAAACACCTTGTTGATTTAGCATCTGGAATGTTTAGCTCAACATAAATTTGTGCTTTGTTGCAGCTAGTAAAATGACCAATGTATTTAAAATGCTCTATTGGTGCGGTAACACTTACTACTAATACAAACTCAGCTATCATAATTTACTCCTAGTAACTAATGATTCCTAGTGGTGTTGTTTCAATAACCGTTAGTTCATCACCATAAACAAATGTTTGACCTTCTGTACTTGGAGTTATCTCTAACCCTTGTGAGCCGTTTTGGTCTACAATCACCCTAACTTCTTGTGCATTATCTACAATGGTCAATTGACCATCATCAGGACTGAAGTAATTTACTGACTCAGCTAAAGCTATTGGCACATAAAACAATGCAATTAATAATGTTTTTTTCATAATATCTCCTTTGTTTATAAATTATCTAATACCCATTCTAGCATTTCACTTTCTTTGCCGTACTTTTCTATCCACTGTTTTGGGCTTGTATGAAAACCATCTTTTCCCTGATGATGGTGGTGGCATAGAGGCAGGCACATATACGAATTATTGCGTTGCGATATGCCAAGTCCCTCCCTAATGTGATGTATGTTGCATGGAGGTGCATCCGTTACATCGTGATATCTGCGACAAATGCAGCAACCAGACTCTGCCAATTTATTTAGCCATTGTTTTTCGTCTTTAGTTTTAGACTTCTTCATAAATTTCTTTAACCCTGTTGTATTCAACCATATATGCTTCATCAGTAATACACTTATTACAAATAGAAGGGAAATCTTCAATATACTCGTAATGCAAACCTTTTTCTTTACATTTACTTTCTAAAATATTATCTTTTGTATCCCAACAATCATTTAAATCTTTTTTAGGAAATATGTGGTCACAACACCAACAAACACCATGAGTTACAAGATGTTCTAATTCAGGGCTCTCCCAATTAAACAAATCATAGCCTGAAAAGTTACCATATTTTTTACCATCCACATATGAATAATCTAAACTGTCATATATGACAATATCTGTTTCGTCATATGTATTTTCTTTTTTCTCTTTAAATTGATAATAATACAAGCCCCTGTCGGTATCTATTTCTTTCTTGAGGTTTTTTTCACTAATGCTATCAATTATTTTATTTAATTCTTTTTTTGTTTCTTGTAAAGCTTCTGTTAAGTTTTCTGCTTTTACCGTTATTAACTCTTTACTTAAATCAACCCATATATCATAAACTTTTTTCATTATTTTTCTCCTTGTTCTTCATTTAATTTAAACCCATACCCTCTTGCAAACTCTTTAACCTGTTCCAGATACTCGTTAAATTGTTTTACATTTAATTTTGTTGTACTTCCAATAGTCATTACTTTTAAATTTTTAATTTGTTTTTCTTCCGATAGCAGTTTATATAATAACACTTCGTGCATCTCATCTTTAGATTTTAAACCAAAATAGTCTGCAAGTTCAGTTACCAGCTTCCAGTAATACTCGTTCTGGTCTAGCGACCTAGTAGATTTATATGGTTTTACAGTTACGGTCCATAAAGATTCTTTGTCTAACTGCTGTAGCTTTTCAATCAATCCATTCATATTGTTTTTATCTAATGTGTAAGTAATCATTATTTCCACCCCAACTTACTTGCAAGGTCTTTCATTTCTTTTCTTAACTTTTCTTTGTTAATAGGACTAACCTTTGGTTTAGGTAAAGCTTGTTTTTTAGCCTCAACATGGCTTCTGCAAAGAATAATTATGTCGTAAGGTGTTGGGCATTTATTAGAGTTGCTAGTGTAAGTATCAAAAGAGCTGCTCACAACTTGCAAATCATATTTGCATAACTTATTCCACCATACTCTCATAAGATTTTGGTCAGCATTTTTTCTTCCGTAAATATCAAACATAGTGTTTAGCATTTCTGCAAAAGTTTTTTTATCCTCGTTAATCAAAACGTAACCTCCTCTGTTGGTTCATCTTTCCATCTATGTTGGTTAATGTATGTTGCAGGGTTAGGTATAAAATCTCCATCTTGCTTGTACCATTGTTTACTATTTTTCTGCCATGTTAAAGTGTTAACAACATTGTCAATATTAGGCTTATGTTTTTTCCAAGCTATTTCAGCTTTTGCCCTACCAACTTTTCTAGGGTACATATTCCAAAATATATTAAAACCGTCATCTATCTCTACTCTACCTCTACTCTTATCTACCTCTACCTCTACCTCTAGGCTACCGACTTGTTGCCGACTTGTTGCCGAATCGTCAGCGACTGGTAAAACAAATGATGACAGCTCATTTAACTGTTTGTTTATAAAAGATTTATCTCTTCTTAACCTAAAAGCAATCTCCTCAACCTTTGGTAAATTACCCTCATTTTCTGATGCTAATAACCACAATTCAATTAGGGTTGCTTTATTACTATCGGATAAATTACCCCAATCGTAATCCTCTAAAATCCTGCGGTAAACTTTAATCCAAATAACATTTCTATCTGGTCGTAAACTTGGTTGGTGTTCATCCCAATTTTTAATTTTGTACATTACTGCTCCTTTGTTTTTGTAAACTAACCAGCTTTAACCACTTCCCCTTTAGCTTGTATAGTAATCTTCGGCACATCCCTTAATGCCAATTTTGTTTTAATCATAAACACTCTAGCAGGAGGTAATTCCTGGTCTGGGTTCTTGCCGTAATGAGCTACTGCCTGTACCGACAATCCCAAATCTTCTGCCATTTTTCTACGACTATTGCCGTATAGTTTTATTGCTTCGTTATATGTCATTTGTTTTCCTTTCTAATTTATGCAATATTGCATTTCATAACAATACTTGAAGATAAAACTATTTGCAATATATTTATTAAAAAAGTTTGACATATATTTTTTAAGTATGGTATAGTTCTTTTGTAATTTAAACAAAGGAGAAACAAATGAGTTCATTACACAACGATTATTTAGAGCAACAGTTTGAAAATTTGCTAGAAGAAAAGGAAGTACAGCAGGCTCAAGAAGAAGCACACCAACATTTTGTTGTTGAGGAATTTAGTAGCTTTATTTTAAATGTAGGACCAACTGCTATGCTTAACAAATTATGTAAAGAAGCCAAAGAAGAATTAATTATGGCATTACAAGGAGCAAAATAATGACTGAAGATTTAATATTTTATATGGGAGTGTGGTTTGTGATTGGTTTGTTAGGGTCAATCGGCTGCATAGCAGAAATAATTTTTACAAAGGAGAAATAAATGAAAGAATTAATTGCAATTCAAACAGAAATAAAAGCACCTAAAGGTCAAGTTAATAAATTTGGTAATTACAATTACCGAAGCTGTGAGGATATATTAGAGGCTGTTAAACCTTTATTAGCTAAACACAATGCCACTATATTAATTACAGATGAAGTGAAGTCTGTTAATGAGCATATATACATTGAAGCAACTGTTGTGTTTCAAGTAGGTGAAAATGCTATTAGCGTTAAAGCTCAAGCAGGCATTAATCCAAATCGCAAAGGCATGGACATTGCCCAGAGTTTTGGTAGCTCTAGTTCCTATGCAAGAAAGTATGCGTTAGCTGGATTGCTGTTGCTAGATGATACTAAAGATGCTGATACCAAAGATAATTCTATGGTAAATAAACCATCCACTAAAAAAGAACTTGATGATGCCAAGAAAACTTTAAGGGAAGCACATGAGATGGGAGGTTTAAAGCAAGCTTATTTTGAGTTGCCAGACATTCAACAATCTGAATTAAGGGATTATGCTAATGAGCTCAAACGCACATCTGAAGGATAATCGTAGGCATAACATCATAACTGCTTCTCAAGCTTGGGGAGCAGTTTATGAAAGGCAAAAGTTATGGCGTGAAAAGACTTTGCGTGAACCATCTTTTGCTGGAAATGAAATGACCCAGTGGGGAAATGACCACGAAGAAATTGCATTGAGAGCATTTGAAAAGCACATGAACGATATATGTGAGAATGGTAATAAGTTAATAGTGCATCCTGATTTACCTATTGGTGCTTCAGCAGATGCTTTTCTTAACGGAATACCTGTTGAGATTAAATGCCCATTCACACAAAAAATATACCCTACTATCCCAGATAGGTATTGGGTGCAGATGCAAATACAGATGTTATGCAGTAATGCAGTTGCAGCACATTTTGTTGTATGGACTCCAGAGGAATTTCATACGGAGTTGGTACAATACGATAAAGAATTTATTGACTGGTACATACCTAAAGCTGAAGAGTTTTTAGCTTATGTTGCAGAAGATAAAGAACCACCTCGCTATAAGAGGAAACCAGAGTTTAATTTTAATTAGGAGAAATAACATGGCAGTATTAGGGGTAAGTTTAAGAATTGATGTAACAAAGATTGACAAAGATAAACTTTATAAAGGAGCAAAAGGCACTTACCTGGACGTAACAACTTTTATTGATACGGATACTCTAGACAAGTTTGGTAACAACGGAATGGTTACGCAATCTGTTACGGCAGAAGAAAGAGAGGCTGGTACTAGAGGAGCAATTTTAGGTAACAACAAAGTCTTTATGAATAAAGATTCTGGTGGTCAAGCACAAGTTCCTGTAGCAGCACAAGAGTTAGAAGATTTTGAGGATATGCCTTTTTAGGCATTAGGGTTACACTGCCCTCAAGGTTAAGTTAGTTTGGAATAGGTCTAGGCTAGCTTGCATTGATAACTTGAGGGTTGTGTATTACAAGTATTACTTGTTCATTACATACATAGTAACTTCAAAGCCGAAACGCATTTCAGTAGCTGATGGTTTTGTCCACATAGTAGAGTCCTTATTGGTTAATCAAGGCTCTATTATACTAGATAAGTTGTTTAAATATAATGACAGATGTATGATAAGGAGGTAATGAAAATGATGAAAGAATGGTTAGCAAAATTAGCATTAGTTGTATTTATTGTGAGCATGATAGTTATAGCAATTAATACTATGCCACAGCATAAGAATTATCATTGTCATAGTAAGAACTTTCATTTGTATGAAAGTATAGAAGCTAATGGTAATGTGTTTTTAAAGACTAAAAAAGAATGTATTGATATTAGAGATATTAAGGAGAAAAAATAATGGCAGATAAAATAAACCCAGAGCATTATAAAATTGGTGGCATAGAAAACATTGATTATATAAAAGCTAAACTAACGCCAGAAGAGTATCTTGGGTATTTAAAAGGAACTCAAATGAAATACAGAGCAAGAATAGGTTACAAAGAAGGTGAGGATGCCATATCTGATATAGATAAAATGGACTGGTATAGAAACAAAGAAAAAGAAATCTATGTAGCTGAACAACAAGATATAAAAACTAAAGTTATGTTACAAATGCAAGAGCAAGAATTGCATGATGAAGATTGATTTAAAAAAACCTCACTTGTGCCATGTTTGTGGCAGCACTGCTAATTTTTGGTTTAAAAAATGGTGGTGTGGGCATGACAGGGATTTAAACGGAGTATGTAAAAATGACAAAGAAAGAGGAAAAGAAAAAAGAGATAAAAGTTGATTATTTTAGAGTAGAGGGTTATCCGTACAGCATTACTTTTACACCAGACGGAAATAATACTCACTACCAAATATTAAATGAACAAACAACTAGAATTATTACAAAGGGCAAAATATGAAATACGAACCAATAAAGAATCAAGGTAATTTGCATATGTATGAGTTTTATGATGGCAGAAAACTTCGGCGTTATGAAGTATGTGCTTTGATAGTAAATTTGTTTGATGGCAATGCAAAATTAACTATTCCAGAAATATCTAAATTAATTGGGCTAGATGCAAAGTCAGTCAATCACTTAATAAGAACCATTGTGACTAAAGGCGATTTAGTTTCAGAAAAAAAACAAAGGTACACCATTTACTCTAAACCAAATAGGTCTATGTTGGAGGCTATATGGTTTCCGCAGCACAGCAAGTTTATAGAAGATACAAAAGATTTAAAGGGTAAGAAGTATAAGGCAGAACAGTTCCCTAATGTAAGAGGAAGCTTTACCACTCCATTATCAATGGGATACACTAATTCTATATATAACAACAATTATGAGAATTGAACGGCTAATGGTAATTTTAGATGATTGGTCTAGCTGGATGAAATCAGACAATCATAAGCTAGGCTATCCTAACAAAGTGTCATATATGTCATCTGGAGGAGAATCTACGGCAGATGTTTTTGAAGACATGGTAGGAAAAACAGATAATGAAAATGTAAAGATATTAAATGCTTGTATTCATAGCTTGGATAAAGAACAAAGGGAGGCGGTATATGCTAGGTGGTTAGGTAGTAAAAAGCCTGTGTATTATGAGCTGAAACTTGACCTGGCTATGGATAATCTTTTAACAATGGTAGGAAAAAGAATATACGCATGAAACCAGCAATGAGAAACCCTAGTGCAGCACATATAGATTTTGGGTTTTTGTCAGGCGTTATTCCTACTAATCCCAAAGCTATGCCTTCTGATATAGATATGATATTTGAAAGAAACCAACAGTTTTTTATTGGTGAATGGAAGATGGCTGGTGAGCACATAAGTTTAGGACAAGAAATAACTTTACGAGGTTTGTCTACATTAGATAATTTTAATGTATATATTATTCAGGGATATTCAAATCACGAAGGAAGAAAGATTGGGAAAATATTTAAGTTTGTTAATAAAAAAATAGTTGAAATGGGTTCTGGAGAAGAAAGATTAAAAGGAATTATAAAGGCTTGGTATAATCATGCAGATATTAATTTAAAATAATTTAACAAAACACTTGCATTGTTTTTCTTTTTTGGTATTATGGTTATGTAATTTAAACAAAGGAGAAATAAAAATGGAAACAGTTAAATATGAATTATCAGTAGAGTTAAATGAACTAAAAGCACTTAAACTATTTTCACCTAAAAAAGAAATTAGATATTATCTCAATGGTATTTACATTGAATTTAATAAAAAACAAGTAATATTAGCTGCAACTGATGGTCATAAACTATTATGTTGTGCAAAGCCAAACAATGAATCACAATATAATTTAGACATTACATCAGCAATTATTCCTATTGATGCCATTGAATCAATATTGAAAATTAAATCTCCAATCAGTTCTGTTTTAATATCTTTAGATGTTGAAAATAATATTGTTAAAAAGATACATATATCTAATGGCTACGATGTTACATTACAATCATTGCCCATTGATGGTAAATATCCTGATTTTAGAAGAGTTTTTCCTGAGTCAGTATCTAATGAACCAGGAAATTATGATTTTACATACCTTGCTGACTTTAATAAAGTTGCTGAATATCTTTCTGGCGTTAAAAGTAAAAAAGCACTTTTAGGTCAAAATGGAACAAATGCTGGCTTAGTTGATGTTGGTTTAAGAAACTGGTCTGGCGTTATTATGCCAATGGTAAATGTTAAACCTTTAATTTTTAATAAACCAAAGTTTTTATCTAATGAAACTGTTGAGCTATTAAAGGAGGCAGCATAATGTCTCCTAGCAAACTTAAATACCTACATAAGATTCATGTTCCAAACAGTTTCTTTTTTTCTAAAGACACTATGAAATTCTTTGGTGATACTATGAGTAATTATGGTGTAAAGTCTATTGGTGATTACTATGAACTATATAGAAAAAATCCAGTTAATGGAAACTTACAAAATAGTCATTATTTTCATAAAATAACTTTTGCTCAATCTACTACAATAGATGATTGAACAATTTATAATAGCTGTAAGTGAATTAATTGCTATATGGCTAATTCAATCCAATAATGAAAATCATAGAAAATATGCTTGCATTTTTGGGTTGATTGGTCAGCCATTTTGGTTTTACTCATCTTACATAGCTCATCAATGGGGAGCTTTTATATTGTGTTTCTTTTTTACTGCTGCATGGATTAAAGGTTTATATCAATATTGGTTATTTAAGTAATCCTTCTAACCATGTCCATGATGGCATAATGCCAGTTTTTTGCTCTGCATATTGTGTATTTATTGGATTTGCTTTTTTATTTAATTCTGAATAAGGACCAAAATTTACCCATGAATTTTGTCCTCTTGTTTCAGATGTTAATGCTGGCAATGCTTCATCACTAAACATTCTGCTGTGAATTTGATAAGCATTTTCTTCTCCACCAGCCCTAAATCCAACACCATGTTTTGAATGTCCCATAACATCATGTACAGCTCTAAACATATCATTAGCTAATACAGGCTGTCCATTCCATTTTTCGCCTGTGTTTTTTAGTAGTGGGTTTTCTTTTAATGCTTCTTTCGCCCTAGTACCACCAAATTTTGCTTCTGTAGGTAATACATATAAATGTTTATTTAATACTAAATCATTAATTGCGTTTCTTGGGTTTCCGTAAATATCTCCTGACTGTGGCATAAATTCAAATTTATACCCAGCTTTTTTTAATGCTTCATATTGGGCTTGAGTTTCATCAATTAATGAGTCATAAGATTTTTTTGTAGTTAATTCTGTTGGTGTATTACGCATTTTGTCATATTCGTTTGCTATTCGTTTTGCTCTTTCAATATCAACTGTAGCATATCGTTCTGCTGGAGAGTATAACAATCCTTTATTTTGAGCATATTCATTAGCAATATCTACAAGCCTTTGGTCTGTGCCAAATTGCTCCATACGACCACCAACATTAACAACATCTGGCATTCCTGCTAAAGTTTTACCACGAAATATTTTTGGTGCTAATGTACCTAATAATCCACCCACTTTAGCCATTGGGTTAATTAAATCTATAGCACCTTCAGGGGTAGATAAAGTATCTAATTGTGCCGATAAATTTCTACCTACTGATGGAAAAAAATTATTGTATTCACCACGCAATAATGTTGCAACTGGTATGTCAGATTGTTTAAATTGTTGATAACCAGATTGTAATATATCTTGTAGATTCATCTACTTTTCCTTTTTCCAAATAATTGTAAGCCACGATTTTAATTCATCTACTCGTTTTGTATCTGTTAGTTTTGCAAGAAATTGTCTACGTTTCGCCAGAGCCCACCTAGCGATTGTTTTTGCTTCACAGTACCTCATGTACTCCGAGCTATAGTTATCGCTTACAGTGCCGTCTGGGAGGGCTACAGACCGTATGTTTTTAATCATCTAGGTCAGGAATGTTAGCATAAATGCTATCAACGATTAATTCAATAGAACTTCCGTCATCCAAATAAATAACCATAGTATCTTCGCCATACACCACATCAACAGCATCAATGGTTTTACCCACGATGTGTTCTGATATTTGCTGTATGTCCATCTCTTGTGTCCTTAAATGTTGATAACCGAGCTGTATTTTTTTGTTTCGTTTATCTTTCCCCATTTGCCGCAGGATTGACATTGTACTCTTACGTAGGTTTTTGCTAGAGTCCGTGACGTTCCCCTTCTTTGTAATTTTTTACTACCACAATTCATACAGACAATACCGTCAGAATATACATTGTGATTAGGGTGAATTTGAATCCAGCCTTTGAGCTTTTCGTAGACCTGCTCTGTTAGGATGACATCGTTGCAATTGTACTTTTTCATTAACTTCCATGCTTTAGGATTCTTACTCATGCACTCAATCCATAACGGCATACCTTCATGTGAGGTCTTTTGTCCCACACCAAGCTCTTGTGCTATGTAGTCTAGCTTGTTACTAGCAAACCTAAACTTTCCTCTAGCGGTGTTTAGTAAATCTATGTCCCTGTAAGGACTAGGAGGGTTCATACCTTGCAGCAAAAACTCTCTATTAAGGGTTGGCATATCAAAGCGTTTGCCATTGTAAGTAATGACTGCATCAGCTTCATCTATTAATTGATGCACCTGCTTAATCATTTGTTTGTGAGATGATTCTAGGATACTGGCAAAGTGTACTTTCTTTTCGCCTACCCATTTGGCTGCCCAACAAAGAACCGTAGAAGCTTCAATCAGTTGATTAATACTAATGTTCTGTTGCCAGAGTCCCCAATGAAATCCTGTATGTGGAGATGTTTCTATATCCAATACTAATATTTTCATGGTTTTTGGTAAATCATTGCTCCTTCGCCATTAATAATTAACGCTTGTTTTCTAGGAGTTCCGCCATCTTCAACGAAAGAGATATGAATCCACCTATCAAATTCCAGAATAAGCTGGTCGTAAGGAATATCGGAGGTAATAATATCAGCAAAAATAATTTGAGGACTGCCATAAGCGTTAGATGTAAAGTCACAAGCCAGACCTTGAGTGTGTTGAGAGGTTCGTTTGCTACCCAGTAAATCGTTAAGTTCAGGACAGCGATAACCAGAAGATACATGTATGGGTGCGTTAAGTAAGTTTCTAACATCTTCCATTCCGTTTGCTAGTATACATAAGTTGTCCAGTATTCCTTCATGAGGAGTGTTGTCTATACCTTTCCTTGTAGCCGTTTGGCTAAAGGTAAACTCTTCTAATGTAAAGTGAGGTGTTAACCTTGTCATTTAGTTAATCCATTTTTCTTTTCGTATGAACGTAATCCACCTAATCCAAGCATACCCATAAGCACAGGTAGCATAGTAGAAGTGTCAGCCTGTGGTACTATTATACCTAACGGATGGAGTAAAGGCGATACAAGAAAGTTAATAGCAAATCCTGCTACACATACCCAGCCTACTGCTGGTCGCCATCCTGATTGAAACCATCTGCCTTTAGCATCCTCTTGGTTCACTGCTATCTGTGCTATGGCTATCTCATGGGCTTGTTTCTCTGCTAGTGTAGATATCTCAAAGGCTAGTTTTTGTTTAGTGTCGGCATCAGGTATAAACTTATCTAGTATTGCTGCGACTGGGGCTATAAGGGCTGATAACATTAGTAAATCCATCCATATAATATACAAGCAATAACAGGGCTAATAGGTAGCACTGCTAGTAGGGTGAGTATTGCAAGAAAAATCTTACGCATGAGTAATGATGGCATAGCAGTAGCTCCATAATAATACAATTGCAAAACAAATGATGACGGTAGTTTCTTTCATAGCCCACCCAAACTAATTAAGACTTTTATTAATAAGAATACAATGCCTGCAAATACTGCCATGATAATCTTTTCCATCCTAGCAAGCCTTGCATTAATACCTTCATAACGAATGGCACAAACTTCTTCATGCGTATGTAAGTCTGCTTTTACTTCTTGTACTTGGTTAGTTGATGCCATTATTTTCCCTTCGGTGCGTTATATAAATTGATTGGGGGTAAGGTAAGTTCTTGCCACATTATTCTTCCTCTGGCAATCTTGGTGCAAGCAACGAGCTTAATCCAGCTGCATTTACATTTCTTTGGCTTGGAGTTAAGCGTGGTAACTGTAATAAACCTCTTAACCCTTCTGGACCTGGTTGATTTAGTTGTGAAGAACGCAATGCTTGTTGAGTTTTTGGTGTAAATAAATATTTAGCTGCTTGATATTTTGAAATTGTTGGCACTGCAAGCAAGGGATTTCCAGTAATTACTCCGTAAGTAGACAGACCAATATCAAGAACAGTAAATGGTGGTTGTTGTATTGACTTGGGAACTCCAGATATATCCTTATATCCCTTATACATTTTAGCAACTGACTGTATGTTTTTATCAATTAACCTTTTATCGTATGCTAACCTTGATATAACTTTTGCATCTACATTTCCAGAAACATCATTTAATGCTTTTTGTACTAAATGTGCTTTAGCTATTTGAGTTCTTGCTTTTTTTAACTCTGGAATTAAGTCTGGTTTATTATTGTAGTTTGCTATATCTATTAACTCATCCTCTAATTTTTCAATTTTTTTATCTAATAATATAGCTTTTTTTCTAGTTTCTGGGTTACCTTCTCTTTTAAAGTAATTCCATTCAGCAGTAGAGTCATATCTTGTAGATTTTAAATCTTCTAAAATTTCTCTACCATCTCTATATTGTTTAATAACAACATCATCTGCTTTGCCAGTAACTTGAATTGGATTTCCTTTAGAGTCTAATATTCCTGTATCTCTTATGTTTTCAACTTTTTTTGTTACAGGTGGTCTTGCGGGTAAATCATCTATTTGTCCATAAACCTTTCCATTTTGCCTTCTTATTTTATCTAACAAATCAAAATCTAATGGTGTGTCATCAGAAACACCCAAATATTTTCTTGTAAGTTTGTTTGTTATTTTTTGATTAGCTTCTTTAGCTATTTCAGCAGCTTTTGAAGTTCCAATAGAAGACTCTTTTAATTTATCTATTGTTCTTGCATTAGAAATTTGACTTGGAATAAACTGATATCCTTCATCAGATAATTGTTTATATTTTTTATTTGTATTAAGATTTAGATTAAATTCTTTTAACTTTTCTTGAAAAGGTTTATTTACAAACTTTTGTATTTTTTCATTAACTTTAACTGTAAGGTTAGGGGAGGTAGCTTTGGATAAATTAGAAAATTGTGAAAGTGCTGGCAATGCTTCTAAATTTTCAGTAACAGTTTTATAATATTCTTTACCTTTTTGAGTTGGCTCATAGCTTAAAGGAGATTCTTGAAATCTTTGGCTAAATGGTACGTCAACTTTGCCAAAATCTTTTGTTTGTAAATAGTCAGTTGCTGTTCCTAAACCAGCATACGCAGCTGAAGCTAAATCACTTGTCATTTTTAATGGAACTTCACCTATAGCTGCTGCTACTTTTAAAGGAGATTCTTCTGCTACTTCTTCTTGAGTTACTCTTGATTTATATGGTTTAGATGCTCCACCAGACAATACATCTGCTAAAGTATTAATACTTCGTTTAAACGTCCCAAGTTCTCTTGTTTGCCTGCCATCATCTGCACTAGGAGTTGGAATAGTAGGGTCTGATGAATTTTTTAAAAGCATTAATCCTTGATTAGAAATTTTAGATAAATCTTTATTTCTTAATGCTAATAAATCATCGTTACTAAATGCTGATAAATCTATAGCCATTATCTAGAACCCCCCTTGTGTTTTTCTTCTTTCTATTTCTGCATCAATATCATAAATTGGTATTCCAGATATAGGTGAGGAATTTGTTGTAACATTATTGTTTTCAGCTGCAATAGCTTGTGGAGAAGTAGCTCCATAGAATGAATCAGGGTCAATGTTTAATAAATCTTTTCTTTTAAATCCTTTAGCACCATAACCACTATCTATTTGGCTATTATATAAATCAAGTTTATCTTTATATAAATAATATTTGTTTGAAAGAATTTCACCAACTGCTCTCTTAACAACTTCAGGATTATTAAACATAGTTGCTGGGTCGCCACCCAATCTTTTAACAATCCTTAAAGCATCTTGTTCAGTCATAACACCACCACCAACAGTTTCTAAACGAAGTTGCCCTAATAAACCTTGCATACGACCTTCATTTAATCTTTGTATTAATTCTTTTTCAGTATATTCTGAAGCATTAGCGTCAACAAAGTTTTTCCATGATTCAGTAAATTGAGTTACTAATTTAGGTAACCCAGTAGATAGGCTTCCAACATCTTTAACGTAACGATTTAATTGTCTTAATGTGTTTTCTTCTAAACCAATTTTTTCTTGTAAAGCAGCAAATTGAGTAAAATCTTCTAAAAATTTACCTTCTCCACTCATATCAATAAATGTCATACCATCATCGCCATACATTTTATCATTAACGGGAACATCTTTTCCATCTATAACAGCTCTCCATTTACTGTCTTTTGCTGTTTTATCAAAATGAACGGGAGTTATATCTCCAGTTTTTTTGTTTTTTGCAAAATAAGATGTTTTTTGTATATTGTCAGCAAGGTTTATTTTGTCGGGAATTTCTACCAATAACATTTTAGCTTCGTCATCTGTTTTGCCAGCAGCTTTTGCTTGCATTGCCAAATCTTTAGATTCTGGAGTAAATTTACTTGCTCCTTCTTTAGAGAATAAATCTCCATCACCTTTTGCTAACAATGTTGCTAATTGATATGGGTCTTTTCTACCAATACTTTCGTACAAAGCATTGCCTTTTACTCTTGAGTCAACCAATAACCTATCTCTTAATTTGTTAGATTCTGCTAAATTTGTTAGTTTATCTTCTGTTAAAACGTCTGTTTGCAATCTTTTAAAGGGTTGTTCCATCCCTTGTAATCCAGCAAGAATTGCTTGAGGTGCATAAGTTAAGGCACTTCCTGTATTTTGATTTTTAGGTTGAGCAAGGTAATTAAGACCACCGTACAAAAGACCTTGTACTATAGATTGTTTTTTAGCCTTTTCTAAATCAGGAGTAGTAATTAACCCTAAATTTTCTAATTTACCAGCATACGCTCTTTCTGGAGTAGCATAATTAAGTAGGTTATTTAAATTTATTGCCATAATTTTATCCTTATAGTAAGCCTAACATTGCTAATTGTTCTGGAGTTAGTTTGTTTTGTGTTATTTCAGAACCAGTTGGTCCTGCAACGGATATATCTAATAATCCATCTCTTGGGTTTTGGTACTGTGATTGCAACATCTCGCCGTTAGTC
>ENA-OWPI01002675-OWPI01002675.1-marine-metagenome-genome-assembly--contig:-NODE-2675-length-16264-cov-3.738061_pt1 | contig 16264 bp, 6 predicted proteins | sample MGYA00238138_ERZ651775 | MGnify/ENA primary metagenome ERZ651775 (study PRJEB26906, sample SAMN06265043) | marine metagenome | isolation source: Helgoland LTER site | place: Germany:Helgoland, sampling...
TGGATGAAGAAGATGTCAAAGGCGATGGAGGTACTAGTGCTGATGAAATGAATTTCCATCGCCAAGATGGAATTGTTTCTGACTCCCCTCCTGACCTCCTCTCGACATTCTCTCTTTGATAGACGATAGACTCTTTCGACCTCCCTCCCTTTTCCCTAAGAAAATAAATATCATCAATAAATTCGCTTGCTTTTATATTATTTTCTCAATGCGCCTACTGTGTTCACAGCTCTTCTTCTATCTTTATTCCCCTAACAGCCTGAGGATGGACTCTCCCTACACTTGCTTCCCTCAATCCAGCAATCTCCCTCAAGCTCACACTACTCCTCCTCCTCTTCGCTCCGCCTTCCGCTTCGAATACCTCCTTTGGTAAGTACTCATCAGGGATCATCTCAATCTTGAACCAATCTGGCTGGTTTCTCCTCCACTGGTCAATATTTTCCGCAACCCACTCCTTTACCTCCCCATGAATGCTCTTAGTGTACTGAATTCGGTTGGTGAATATTGCATCGAACTTCTGAGAATCATCCTTGTTTGCCAAGTAAAGCTCGCATGTGTACTGTGGTGCAGTCTTGGTTCCAAAGAACGTGTTCAGGTAGCTCAGATCAATCGTGCAAAAGAAGATGACATTCAACATCAACCATGCACTGAAGCTAACAACTAAGAAACCTGTCATGATATCTTTCGAGTCGTCATCAAAATACTGTAGCGCAACAAAGGGGAAAGCCTGGGCCCAAATCATTGACATGGTGAAGCCTAACCCACCCAACTCATAAGGGTGGCGAAAGTGGAGACTCCCAGTGAAGTCCACTACGACTTTTGAACATATCCTTACTGCAAAACTAGCAATCAAAGGGGAATTAGGAACCCAATAGTGAAAATCTTGTCGAAGAATCTTGTAGACAAGATATAAGCCGATCTCGCCTCCAATGAAAGGGAGGGCCATTTCAGCACCTGACAATGCCAACAGAGCACATCCCAAGCTACGGCTCAGGTTGTGCAAGGAGCTTATCAGTGTCATCAAGACAAAGCACCTTCCCCTCAGCCCATGGTCACTGGGGATGTAGCCGTAGAACTTGGGTTGATTCTTCCTGTGGGGCACATCGACATCCATGTCAAATGCAATCATGGCACTCGCGAACCCTGTTGTGAAGCAACTGATTCCAATTGACAACAAAGCAAATGTTCCAGCTTTCTCTGGAGCCAAAAGCCAGACATACAGCTGCAAAATACAACCCGGAATGCTCTCACAGCCAAGCTCAATGCATTTATTGCTGATCATCTCGGACAATGGATCTACACTCGCTTCACTGTCTTGGTGATTGGTAGATACTCGGTAGGCGTCGATGGCTGGTCGGAGAAAGAATAGAGTTATCAAACCTTCTTTAATCTTAACTCCCAGGGTCTTCTTCTCATACTGCCCCGACGAAACCAAAAGTTGACAAAAAATTGACAAGCCCACCATTGCGACGAGTAATTTTGCCTGCCTAACCAATCCCTTGTTGTAGTAACCTATGATGACAAACGTATCCGTCGCTGCATCCAGCGTGCTCAACACTGCCCCGACGCACACTCGCATGATCATGCCATAAGGACTATCGCGTAGCATGTCCCTTGCAATATTTATCATGAATTCTTCAAAACCTTCCACTGAAAAGACTGTATGCAACTGCGGATATTGTTTCTTCCATGCATCCAACGCCACATCCCCCGTCTTCCGCTTTCTCACCATTGTTATCAACGCTTTCCCAACATTCGAGCTCTCTTCCAACCCCATGTCCTTTAAGTGTGTGTCAACTGAAGCCACTCGCATGCCAAACCTTTGCACAAAGGTATTTGCAAGCGCTATTGGAAAATTGGGCCATTCCAACAAAATCGGGGCAAACGCAACGCTATTCTCTTCAATGACACTGCATACAATTTCCTTGGCATCGTTTAAGTTCGTTATTCTTTTCTCCGGCCATGCTTTCACGTTGGCGAGGTTTATTTGTTGATTTGTCTCATTAATCATCTGCTCCTAGGCAGTCAATGTTGACTTTTTTCTTTTTTCACTGCCGGACCCGGACGACGTCTCCATTTTTCCCATTTTCCCCATTTCAATTAAAATTGTCCCAATAGACCCCCTACCCTATTTAATCCCGGGACGTGCAGATATTTATTTTTAATTGTCCCCAAACTCCCAAAAATGTCTGCTGAAAAAGTAGATGTGGACGAATTGATGAATAAGCCTCTGGCAAGCAGTCGCAACGAAGGGATTGAAGGAGGGGGGCGGGGTACGAAGCGGAGATACGATTACTACGAGGGTGGTACCGCTGACTATGGAAATTCTTGGGGAAGAGGTCGGGGCGGTCGGGGTCGGGGTCGGGGTTGGGGTGGCAGGGGCTACTCCGGGCCGCCCAACTATGACTATGACTATGACTATGACTATGACTATGACTATGACTATGGCGAGCAGACTGAGGGGCAAGAGGATTATCAGGATGAATCCCGTGGTTACAGGTATGATTATGAGGGAAACGCTGCGAGGGGTGGTCGAGGGGGGCGTGGCAGAGGGAGGGGCCGTGGCAGAGGGAGGGGCATGGGGGGCGGGAGAGGGCGTAGGGATGAGGTGATCAAGAAACTTGAGGAGAAATCGTACGTTAGAAAGAAAACTCATGAGGAAGCCATGGAATCATCTCTTGGTACCAAGAGGGAGGAAAAGAGAGTGAAAACGACGTCGACATGAAATTAACAGTGGAAATTAACAGTGGCAGGCATCCCCTGTTTGCCTGTTTGTGTTTATGTTTGCTAAAAAGAGTAAAGGAAAGTGGAATTTGAAAAGCCTGCGCCGCAAACTTTTGCCGGCAAACAGCAAAACAGCACCTCTTTCCCGAGTGAGAAAGTTAACAACTACAACAACTTTTAAACAAGGACAAAAAGCTCTCTCAAGGGCAAAGTCTCACGCACGCTATTAAACAATATTAGACACCGGCAACTAACTCTCTCGATAATACCGGCTTCCCTCTAAATAACCAAGTAATAACTTAGATGGACTCGGGATCGAGGATGGCACCGACGAACTTTCTGTAGTCGAGGGTTGTTCTGTTCTTGCCCATTTTCCGGCAGCAGGTGATGACAGCCTGCTCAGGGGGTCCTCCAAAGTAGTAGCTGCAATTGTACTTCATTAAAACGGTTTTAAATGCCTTCATGGTGACTTCACCAGTTCCTTCGGGGTCAAGAGCCTGGAAGGTCTCCAACAATTCCCCGCTCTTGGCGACCTCCAATAGGCTCAAAGCATAGACTTCACAGATGTAATTGAGGTTACTGTAATCGAAAGTCGCTGGTTTTCCCTCCATGTGCTTCAGGGTTCCCTCATCCGCGTCCACTAAGATGAACGGATGGCCAGCGAGGATGATTTCAGCCCCGACATAGAAATATTCTTCAGTGATAAGACCCTCATCGGTCCTCAACTTCATCCTGCTCAGGAAGGAACCACCGACGATGCCGCTGTTCCTCTTCGGCGGCTCGTGGATCTGCACTGTATTGTCTATCAAAAAGAAGCTCACAGTAAACGTCCTATCCCTGTCCTCCGGGTTCTGGCTCTCCATCTTGGCCTGGAATCGCATGATCTTGTTCTCCCCAAGCTTCTTCATAGGCACGGTAGGAACCAAACTTCCAACGCAACTGGCCAAACTGTCCTCCTCGCTTCCGTATCCATTGTAAGGAGGCAACTCCCTCACTGTCGTGACGGGTTCTTCTTGTTCGATTCTGATCGGCTCGCTCAAGGGCATTCCTTTCTTATTGAAGAAATCAACAGTAAAGGAATCACCAGCAACGATGAGAAGCTTCCTGCTGTACACCTCGACAACCATGCCACAGTCGAAGTCACTCCAGTGCCAGTAGGGTCCATTGGGCTGGTCCTTGTCTTTTGGCAGCTTCCCCCTCTTCACCATCTTCTTGAATGGGTCCCTTCCACAGTTGGGCCCCAACACAGTCAACATCTCCATGGTATCATCAGCCAAATAGTAGACCAAGGTGAACCTCTGCAGATCTCCGTAAAGCGCCTGCCTGTCGTCCCATAGACAATCAAACCTGAGGACCTTCCTGTCGTATTCCAGAAACCCGCTCCTGGTGCTGTTGTTCACAGTGTTCCCCAACCTGGCTTCGGCAAACTCTTGCATGGGGTTCTTCCTGATATTGTGAGCGACAGTCTCATCTCTTCCAGTTTCTCTGCTCATGAATTCGGCCCTCATTGTGGTGTACAAGTCTTCCTCTCCGGGTACCGGTATCAACTCCTCGTCGGGGCGCCCACTATCGCGCAACCAATTGCGAGTGCTAGCGTTACAATCAGTTATGAACATCTTTCGGCCATACACAGACAGAGTGCCACCCAACTGAATATCATCAAAGGTCATGTAAGTGTCGGCGAGCTCGTCCTTGATGACCCTCTGTCGCTTCGCGAAAGTTCCCTGCGGCACTCCGCTATTCTCCACTTTCTTTTCCACAATCTCAATGGTGTTGTCTTCCAAGTAGTAGTGAAGCTCACAGGTTCTGATGCGGTGGTTCTCAAGGCTGCTCTCGTGGACAGCCTCTTTAAAGTAACCATAGAAGCACAGCACCATCCCGTTAAACTTTAGGTAGCGCTGCCCTGCGGTCTTGTTCTTCAACTCCTTCGGGGCCAGCGGGATGGAAGCGGCAGACCCGGAGTGGATCAGCTGGTTTTGGTTTGGCACACTCTCATCAGCCATCGACACACCGTGGCTGATTGACCAGATTTGCTTCCGGGCATGGTTGCCTGTTGAAGAGGCGGGAGGGGGGGTTAGGGGGGGGGGAGGGGAGGGGTTAGACAGCAAAGTCGTGTCGTAGGAGTTGGAGACGTGAGGGGGCTGAAAAAACATTACAAACTCACCAGCCTGATAATTTTGGGGTCTATAGCCCGGGAGATTTGGTACCGCGGTGTTCATGCGTAATTTATATTTTGTTTGCCTCTAATAGCTACCCTATTGACAAATGCACTAAAAACGGCAATTTTTCTTCGACATCGATCCGCTCCGAAATTACAACTGTGCTACTTGTAATAATAGTTTTTAGGTCACTATGGGAAGCCGCTTCTCCAAACTCAACTGACCAAGACTAACTATATGTATTTATTGTCCACGGCCATCCTGCCCCTCTCCTGCCCGTAAGCCAGGAAGGAGGCGAGTGAGAGCTCATGTCAAAGTTGCTGGGACGAAGGTTTTACAGCAATGGACATAATGGACATTTAGAATGCCCATAATGAAGATGTACATGCAGTCACCCTAGTTCCTTCTCTCGTTTATAAATCCCATTCCCATTTTAACAATTTGTGCTTTTGTTCTCTGCGCAACTCAAAACAATTTTTTTATACAATATGTACTCACTATTCCTCCGCATCCATGCTCGCCCTCCTTTCCTGTAGCTTCTCCGCTAATTCACTCCCCGCGCCTTCGTCAATTCCATGCTGTGATTCCGCATTTGCCTTCATTTTTCGAGCCAAAGCGAGCATCTTGTCATTTTGGCTCTGTTTTCTCTGCTTGCTGAACAGGTTCTTCCACAATCCCTTGCTCTTCTTCTCCTTCTCCTGTGTTACTATATCTTCGTGGATGACTATGGATGATTTCGTCAATTTTCCTTGTTTCTTCCCGTGAATGCCAGTGTCAGAGCGTGGTTTCTGGTTCAGATCAGGAACATGTGCTAAATGCAATGAAGGATTTCTCTCCCGCGTTATCTCCACAATTCGATCTTCCCTTTTGTCCTCTTCTTCCTCGTCCTCTTCCACCTCCTTCACCTCTTGCTCCTCCTGTTTTGCCACTTTTTTCACCTTCACTTCCATTTTTACATCTTCGGTCTCGCCGCTCTCATTCTCGTCTTCATCATCATCGTCATCATTTTCATCATCATCGAATCCACCCTGGGCAGCTTCCATGAGATTGCTCTGACTTGGTTTGTAGTCGAGTCCTTTAAACATAGTCGGAGTACGTTCAACTCGCAATCCCTGGTCCCCCACTGAGCCCTCTTTTTTGCCCTCCTCCTGGACAACTTCTTTGTCATCCTTTTTGACCTCCTCAGCGGCCTCCTCTTTGGTAATCTCAGCACCAGCCTTCTTCGCCGCGTTTCCGGCCCTGATAAAAGCAAAGGCGGAAGACCAGTTGCTTGATTTTCTTTTCTTTTCGGGTGTGATTTCTGACACCTTTGTCCTCCCTGTTTCCACCACCTTTTTCACCTCTTCCTCCTCCACAACAGCCTCCTCCACAACAGCCTCCTCCACAACAGCCTCCTCCACAACAGCCTCCTTCATCATTACCTCCTCCTCTACCACGACCTCATTCTCTACCGCGAACTCCACTTCTTTCTTTACAACCGCCGCTTCCGCTTCTTTGACAACGCTTTGTTCAACTTTTTCAATTCTAGCGACCTCGTTCCTTGTTTTGGTAGAAAAGGCCTCTATGGCCTTCAACAATTTTGGCTGGTGCTCTCTTCTAATGTTCATCTCCTGGAGATCTTTAGCCTCCATCAACTCAATGGCGCTTAAGCTGACTAACCCATGCTCTTCAAAAAGGCCTTGATAAGCCTCGAGCTTCAAACCATGAAGCCAATCCACTACCCGAGCCCACTGCGCACGCTCAGCCACATTTTTGTTGTTGGCGAGGTTCCGCTCATGACCCTCCCCGGCCCTAACAGACTTGCCCTTATCTGCTCCACTCGGAGTATTTCTGACCATATTGGGGTACAAATCGAAGAAACTTCTGCTTTTACCATCCATTTTGAACTTGTGGGCCCACTTGCTCTCAATGTTAGTGGGGCTCCTGGGCGGGGGGTTCACGGTGTGTCCTGCAGGACTTACGCCGATATCGACGCCGCTAGCACTATTCTGTGACGTAGTGGTTGTTGGTAGTCCAACTCCTCCTCGTTGCAATCTAGCCGGACTTGTCCTTGCTAATAATTTCTTCTTCATTTTCTGTTGCTCTCTCAATTGCAAGCTCTTCTCTGGGCTTAACTTGATTCTGTTGCCGTATTGGTTGACTGCGATGACTTTCTCGACCCTGGTGCTGGCAGCGTTGGTTACTGTCGCGTTTACTGTCGCGGCTCCCCACTTCATCGGCGAGACGGCCTTCCTAGCCCGCATATCCCGCTGTTTGTTTGATTCAGGGATGTTATAGGTCGGGCTAACAGGACTCTGCCTTGGAACATTACTGCTGGCGGTAGGAGATTTGTAGGCACTTCGTCGGCGCTCTGGAGATGGGTTGTCGGGCGCGTGGTTGCGAACAGTTCTTCTTTTTGGTGGCGAAATACTATTACCACCGCTACCGCTTTTCACGATGCGGTTCCTCATGTCCCTCCTATCGATGGCGTTGTTGTTGATGCTGCTGCTGGCGCTGCTGCTGATATTGTTCACGTTGCTGTCGTTGCTGTAGCCATTGTTGCTGCTGACACTCAAAGCTGCTGCTCGAGCTTTTACTCTCTCCAGTTCCTCGGCGCTTGGTGCGTCATTCATCCAAATACTACCGCCTTTCCCTCGAAAACCGCTCTGGTAAGTGCCTTCGGAATTATCCAACGCACTCATCCTCTTCGACTTGACTGCCTCACTGATAGTTTCTTCCTGTGGTGAAGAATACGGCGATAAAGCCGAAACACCGGGAGACCCGCTATTGTCACCGACATCATTTGCAAACCTAACATTTGATTTCTCCAAATCCTCCTTACAAGATTCCCCACCTTCCGCCATCCCCTCAACATCACCACATTCCAACTTGCAAAACGACACGGTGACATTTCCCCTATCACCCTCGCCCGACAAGGGAATCTCGACGTGCTTTTTCATTGCGCTCGGCATTGCACCAACTCCAATCTTGAATTCTCCAAGGAACTCACTGCTGCTATGCCTGTCCCAGTCCTTGACAACACCCAAAATATAATCAACGTCACTATCGACTTTCCACTCGAACTCTTCTTCCCAAATTGGATTCAGAGTCTTAGTCTTGGTTCTGCTTTTCTGTCCAAATTGCTTTAGCTTGACACCCTTACTCACAGGGAAAAACTTGCAGTAGGGATCGCTGAAACCGTTGTCGTCCTTGCTGATCAAGTTATTGGCCCTGTGCAGCTTCAGTTGAATTCTCAAATCCTTGCAGGCCAGCACACTCTCAGCAACAGCAATAGCCTGCTGTGTTTTACCCTTAGTCTTCTGCAAGCGGCTCTTTTGCTGCTCAATCATCAATTTTTTAGTGTGACCAGCTGATATTTGGACCCCGCCAGTCACCTCTGTCTCGGTCACCTCAGTAGAGGAGTTGAGCTTTTCTTTGTCGGAAGGGCTCGTTAGAGTACTATAGATGTTGCCAAAGTCCTGCAGATTCTTAGAGCTCATAACAGCAGCTCTTGTGGTCGGTTTGTTCCCGCTGAGTTTTTTTTGACGATCAGTCATTCCCCATTCGGCTTTTTCTTCTTTCACAGTTGTTATTCTCGGTTTCTGTTTCTTCTTCTCGCTTGACACTGACATATTCCTCTGGCTCTGTTTTGGTGTCATTTTGTTTGCGTGTGTGCCTGTGTTCTCTCCTCCTCCACCGCTGAGCATCGCTTCGATACTCGCCCGCCTTCTGTCGTCCTCTGAACCTCCCCCGATACTTTTGGAACCACCCCCAATACTTGTGGAGCCCCCCCCAACATTTCCAAATTGCATCCTCCCTCCACCATCCCTAACACTGCCAGCGCTACTTCTCCGAGGACTCGAATACACAACTTTACCGTCCGGCGAGGTGATGGAATCCCAGTCGGGACGTCCGATCTTGGGATTGTTGACACTGCTCTTCCTCCTCCTGGGAGATTCACTGTTGCTTCTTGAACTACGCCCATCAGGGGAAAGTGTGCTCCGCCGACGAAGCCTCTGCGTTTCTTGCTCCCTTTCTTTCATTGCAGCGGCCTCAGACAGCCGCTGTGAGGGCCGTACTCTTCGCTTCGATGATTGATTTGCTTGCTGCAATTGTGTGGGAGGTGGAGGGGGGCTGGCAAGCCCCATGGCAACTTTAGTGGCGAGCTCTGCAGCGGCATTGGTCATCTCGTCAACATTACTGCTTTTTCCGTCAGCTAGAACGCTGCCATCGACACCGAAACTATCTAGATCTTGGACAAGAAACTCGTTGTTGAAGTAAAGATCCTTAATTGGCCTCTCAATCTCAAGGACCCGTTGCACACACATGCACACCGGATTCCTCAACGGGCTCTTGGTAAGTGCCACTGTACTCATGATTATCCTGAGGTTCTTGTGACTTGTTTCTAGTCCCCAGACGCTTCTGATCTTGCTATTAACCTTGTTGCCCTCGTCCTCGTAGGTTGCAAGGAGCTTCTTCAGGATTTCCCCCAAAACCTGTCTCTGCCTCGTCCCGATGGCTCTCACCTCCTCTTGACTAGCCCATGGCGCTGGGACGTCGATCAACACGTTCTTAGCCGCGGAAATTTCATCTGCGTCAAGCTGGCCGTCCCCGTTGAAATCCATCAGTTTGAACATCTCGGCACTGATCTTTTCGGGGCTGTCGTTCTGCTGTTTAAATTTGCTGCTATGTCTTTCCCGAGCGGTCGCCTCGTCTATCGCAAAGGCCAGGTCTTCCAACCAGTCTTCTTTTTCTTCTCGACTGTTGGCGTAAAACTCGTAAACGTGCCCGTTCCGTTGTACAATCTGAAACTCATTCATGACATCTAAATTCTTGTGATGCTGCTTTCCCTTACACGGCAGCAGTTTCGCCCCAGCGAGCTCGACTAACCCCTTCTTAAACTTTTCCTGAGACCGCCATTTTCTGCCTTCGAGAGGACGCTGGAATGCCTTGGAAAAGTAAAGGAGCCTATAATTCTCCTCCTCTTCGGTAAGTTGGGTGGTAAGGACAAAGAAGCGTTTTTTCCAGTTGTGTCGGAGGTGTCCTTTCTTGTTCATCCAGCCAAATCCTTTGTTGACTTCAATGGACGCGATTACTATATTAGACTGATCTGAAGATGATTGCATGGAAAACTTCAAGGCATTGGCGGCCGAAGCACGCCTTTTGGGATTGGTATCCTCGCTTGCAGGGTGCCCGAGCATTTTCTGCATCTTTCTTCTCTTCTCGTCGAACTCGCCACTGTCGTCGCGAAGTATGTTCCTGTCCCTCAGCTCGCTGACTGTACTCCGGCGGCGCATCCTTGCTTCCAATGCCTTCTTAGCGGAGATCTCAGGAGCAAAAGGGCAGCAGGAAAGGAGGCTACCATTCATCGTCACATTCACGATGATCTTGTTTTTATTTTCTTTTTCGATCTTTTTCGCCTCCTTCCTCTCTTTGCGTGACAGTTTTGCAGAGGATTCTGAATTTGGTTCGTCCTCTTTGGTCGTTTGTTTCAAAGTCTTGTCCAGTGTCCCATTTACGCTCGAGGTCTTCAGCAGCGCAATCCAGTTGCTGAGGTGGTTGAAGTCCGCACAGCTCATCTGAAGCGTCAAATGCGGTGCCACAACCTGGAAGTGGTGAGCTGCTCCGTGAGGACCATTTGGAAAGTCAACGTGCTCGCTGATAGCGCACTCTGTCAAGTCCAGGGTCAGGATTGGAGGGGTTTCAGGGGATGTCATTGTCGCCTTCTCATCCTTGAAACAAGAGAGTGTGGTGTCAGTCAGAACAAACCATCTCTCCTCCCATTCCCCATTCTCGTTCGTTGCGCACTCAATTGCTCCTTCGTGGTGCCGTCTTATTGGCAACGTCATGACAGCCTTCTTCTGGATCCCTCTGGTTGGAGTGTAATTGACAATGTACGTTCCATCACCCTCGTCAATTACTGACCCATCCATCACCGCATTTCCGGTAATGCTTACGGAGAAGTTAGCTCCGCCGTTGTGACAACGGTTTTGAAATTTGTCGAAAGTTGTCACAGTAAAGGAGGCGGACTCCTCGGGGGCTGCGAAGACTATCCCGTGACCATTGGCGAGAGTGTGAAGAGGGCAGGGAGAGGAAGGAGAAACGGTGATAGAGGTCGGCGAGGATGAGGTCGAATTTGAAGGGTCCGATATTTTGCGTATCTTAAGCGAGACAGTGTAGGGGCCGGATTTCATTAAGGTAAATGATGCAGTTGCAGAGTTCGAGGTGATAGCAGTCATGGTGGCATGGATGTTGTTATTGTCTTCGTTATTGTCGTCGTTATCGTCTTCGTAGCCGTTATCATGCGATAGAGTTGCAATTATTTCTTCCCCTGAATCAATCGGTGGAAATATTTGCGTTATTTTCATGCTCGTTGACAAGCCTGCAACTACCTCCTGCTCAACAGCGGGACCACCTGCTGAATATGTGAACCCATTGGTAGAGTAGTTCGCAAGAATTGATGATACATCGATGCTATTTGTTGGTTGGGACTTGGAATTATTTTTGGAAGTGCTCTTCGACAACCACTTTGACTGCCGGGGGGCAGGCATTTGGATCTGGTAAAGTTGCAACTGGCGAGTCGTTTATAGTATAATCAGACAGATTGATGAATAAGAAATACGATTTATGCCACGGCTTCGCAAGCAGCGTTGGTTAGTAGGCTTTAATTATAGGAAGATCGCAAATGGTTCTTTACTTGGGTTGTTATCACAACTTGGCTCAAGAGATAATTATTAATATCCTTAAATTAGCATAACAGGATGATTCACCACGAAACAACTCGTCTGATTGTTATTAAGTTGAAAATCTCACCCTGTATGAAAACAACATTCGATAACTTCACTCGATAGACTGCCAGAACTAATCCAGAACAGAACAAGTCATCATCGTCCTCGTCTTCATACCCTCCGGAGAAGGGCGTGCAAAAACCGTCCCGAAGATATCGGAAGCTTAGTCAGAAGGGGTTTGATTTGAGAAAAAGGAAAAACGTCAAGTCGGTTGCGTCAAGTCGGCCGACGGAACAGATACTATGATGTTTGGTAAGAGACAATGAGTCGGTTGCGTCAAGTCGGCCTACTGAGCAGATGCGATGATGCTTTTGGATTTTAAAATATAGTTATTAAAAGTACAAAAAAACCTTGCCAATAATAGCGCACATTTTAATCAACAATTTTAATAACATCTCACAGTTTCTTGCTCAGCATCTTTTCCTTCCGCATAAGTTCCTTGATTCGGCGCTCAATTTGAGCTTTTTCCGCCAGCACTCCTGCTCGCTTAGCTCTGGCGGTGAGCTCTGCGCTCTTGAAGTTCATCCCCTTTGCGGGACCTTTCTTCCTATTCCTTGAATTACTCCTGGCTGTTGCAAGGGCTAGAACATTGTTGACTCCCCCAGAAATCCCCCCCCCCTTATCTCTCGGGAATATGCTGTGCACTAAATCTCTATATTTGACTATTCCCTCAGCACCAATGTCCCACCAACCGACTAGATGCCTGATTTCCACAGATCCAAGGTTGCATTTAATTTCCTTGAAAACCTTAGCTAACTCATCTTGAGTGAGTCTCCCGCAGGTGGTGTTGTCAAACCTAATGCAAGTACCATAGAAAAGGTCCTCGCCGCTGATTTTGCTGCCACTCTTTTCGGCAGCAGACTCACTAGCTTCCTTGATCTTGGCTTGAATCCGAAGTACAGCCTTAGGGATGTCCTGACTAGCATTGCGTGCGGATTTGACTTCAGGGCCTCTGCTGGATCGAACTTTTTCTTCCCTCCCAGGAGTTTTCGGGTGGGTCATGAAGTGAGGTACGCCCTGGACGATGTCGCTCACGAGCTCCTGGTACCGCATCTCTCCGTCTCCCTCCAGGTCATAATAAGCAACTATCTGTTTCGCGTCGCTATCTGTCACATCGAGCCCCATTCTGCGAATCGCTCCCGTGAATTCCCGCACGTTGAGCTCCCCGCTGCAGTCTCCATCCCACATGAGGAAGCACTCCCGACAGATGCTGTAGATAGTACCTCCACTGGCCCTCATCTGCATTTCAAGTTTGTTACGGAGTTTGGATTTAAATGCCTCCACTACCGCGTTTGGGGGGCGGCGACGCAAACGAGCACTAAACATTGCATCGTCGTCAAGTCGCTGCTCCTGAAGCGCAAGGTTTTCAGTTGCAGTGGGAGGCTTATCCCTCGATAGATCCTCTTCGTAGACCAAAAAATTGCTGTTTCCTCGTGTCACGTCCTTCACCAAAGGCTCGTACTTCATCTCCCCGTCTCCTTCGACGTCGTAAAAGTCCACAATGATCTTGGCTTCCCTGTCATTAACTTTTAAACCAAGCTTGCTCATGGCACCTTGAAATTCTCTCACTCCAATCTCCCCGCTCTTGTCCGCGTCCCAATTCAAAAACGTCGTTCTTAGAATACTGAACTCAGTTCCACCCTTTTCTCGCATCGACCGCAACAGACTGTTCTTAAGTTTCTTCAGAAAGAGTTGGCAGACTCGAGGCATCTCTTTACGCTTGCCCGATTCTGGAGTGAGCCCGCGGCGGCTGCTATTAGCGGCCTCTTCTCGGCGTAGCCGGGCAGTGTCTGGGTGAGACAAAAAATGGGGGCTCGCCTTCGTCACATCTTCGACGAGAGGCTGGTATTTCATTTCCCCATCGCCCTCCAAGTCATAGTATTGGACCAAAGAACTTGCCTCGCTGTCAGAAATGTTCATGCCAAGCATCTTAAGCGCCCCCACCACCTCGCTCTTGCTCATCTCTCCGCTCGCATCCGCGTCCCAGTTTAAGAAGACTCGTCGGATTATACTGAACGCAGTACCTCCTTTTTCACGCATTTGCTTCTCCACAGCTCGCTGAATCCTCATTACAATTCTATTCACAGTGGGGTTGGGAGTCCCCCTCTTGAACTCACCCAACCCTTTCGTCTTCTGCTCAAAACGCACTGCAGCCCCCTCCTCCTTTCGCTGTTGCTCTTGGAAAAAAGCCCATTTTACCTAATAAAAAGGAAATTATTGAGAAAGGATGATAGTTAAATTCGTCCGGTGAAGATGTATTTGAGTTACCGTTGCAAGTGACATTATTGTTAGGGTTACAGCATTTTTGGGGTACAAGTAGTGAATACACTCACCTTAGGCAGATCATTCTCCGCTCGGGAAAGGATTCGGCATTGATTCCGTATTTCTGCTGGGGTGTAGTTCTTGGCGTTGCCTGTTTTATTCAGGGGCATCTCAAACGTTCCTTCTTTGAGGAGGGGAGTCGGTAAAGAATTTATTTCGTAAGTAGTTGAATTTATCAGGGTGATACAGAGTGATGGACAAGATTATTTCCCTCTCTTGCTCTCCACCAAACAAGCAGATGATTAACTCTCTCAACAACTCTCTCACATTAGCAGAGAAAATCCAACTGGCCCACAAAATGAAAATATTTAGTTTTTTTTTCCTCATTCTCGCGCATACGTATGCGGGAAAGAATGATGAGATTAGTGAGTCCATAACTGCTCTTTATGAGGAGTTACTTGACTTGAAATCAACCCTCACGAAGCTTTACGAAGACCATGCCAACCTGAACCCAATTAAGGGGGGTGGAGATGATCCGTTGGCGCAGATGAGAGCCCGAGAGGACATGGAAATCGCGAGGACTATGAAGCTGAAGGTCGAGGAGGCCCAGAGAAGGTATGAAAACTATCTCCAACTTGGGAGGAGGGGGGAACCAGATCGAGATGTCTCCGGCTCATCACAGACCTATGTCGTACAGGAAGCCGGACACAGGGCCGCTCTAAAATCTCTTGAGGACTCAGAAACTGTCGCAGAAGGCGCAAAGATCGGAATCGAGGGAACAATGGCCGAAACAAAAGAAAATATTGAGCTGGTCATGCAGCAAATTACTGATCTCTCCTTCAATAGAGTCGGGATCGAAGTATCATCGAGTGGGAGGAAGAGGTAATTAAGGTAGATGGCGAGTGAGCTTTTGTTGCAAGTAAAAATATTTCTGCCACCATTGTTTCTTGTTGTTTTGGCTTAAAGTTTCTTTTTATTACAAGTTCTAAATTCCTATTGCTTTATTCTTGTTTCGTTTCACAGCATCCATTGAGGGACGCAGTAGATCATCTATTGCATCGATTACCCCGCCTCTATCACTTGCGTCGCGTATTTTTTCCCGCAGAGCAGCCATCTCAGCATAAGTGAAGGTGCGAAACCACTTGCGCATTACATCGAAAGCGTCGTACATTTCGATCAAATCTTTTGTCTCAAAAGCATCTGTGTTGTCTTTTACAGAGAACAACAACTGGGGGTCCCTCCGGTAGATCTCGGCATCCCAGGGGCCCAAATATTCGTGGTAGCCTGATGGTTTGGTCTCTCCCTCGGCGAAGACTTCCTTTCCATTCTCGATCTTGGGCTTTTTGACCTCACATTCTCCGCAATCCTTCAGGTACATCATGTCGATGGCAAACGGGGTGCAGTCCGTCTGGGGCTTACCAAGGTCCACATTGACAAGATTGTGGAGCTCGCACATCCAAGTACTTAGCTCTTGTCGAGAGTTTACCTTTGGGGGGCCGAGAATGGGGTCCCTCAGCTGTTGTTGCAAGTGCTTGCGGCAGAGTTTACACGGATAGAGTTGTCCCCAAGCTGCGATCAAGTTCAAAATGGCCGTTTTGTCTTCATCGCTGGGGTGCTCGGGGTACTTTGCCGCGAATGAGTGCAGCACAAACCAAGCACGCCGACCAATGAATTCCCTCCAACTCCCGCCCTGTGAGCCGTAATCCTCGTAGAATTTCTTTTCGCGCACAACTTCTTTTCCAGAATTATCGATCTGGACGATTGTATCTCGATCCAGTAGATCGAATGAATCTCCGTGGGCATGCGTGAAGCGATCCGTAATGTCTTCCATGTGGGTGACAGAGATGGGACCTCCAGGATGTACTTCAATAAACTTGCTGATGTCATATTTTTTGCCGTTGATGATCGTGATAGCCGGCCCATTATCTTTCTCCCAGTCGTCGGCGGCAGGGGTGTCGTCGGCAGCAGAGGTGTTGTCGGCAGCAGAGGTGTCCTCGGCGCTTGCTGCTCCTCCACTGTATTGTTCAGTCATCTCATCCAGCTCGACAAAATTTAAATCCTCGATATTCCTTTGATCTTTCACAACCCCTTCGTTCCTGGCCACAATGGCATCAGCAGCAGCTATCCCAAAGACAACACAGTCGAGCAAACTGCTCCCACCCAGGCGGTTCTCCCCGTGCACCCCACCCATTAACTCGCCAACTCCATAGAGTCTAGGAATAACCTCATCATCGGCAGTGATGACCCCCCCTTCGCTGTTCACGCCGAGGCCACCCATGGTGTAGTGAATCACTGGCTCTACCACTCCAACCCAGTAAGAAGAGTCTTGGGGAAGGCTGGTATAAACTTTCC